>Ga0310695_10000067_pt1 | contig 266925 bp, 228 predicted proteins | sample RumenRJG_04DNA_FD_203882 | JGI IMG/M metagenome (GOLD analysis project Ga0310695, IMG submission 203882) | Bovine rumen microbial communities from Lethbridge, Alberta, Canada - RJG_04 (v2) (version 2) | ecosystem: Host-associated > Mammals > Digestive system > Stomach > Rumen | place: Canada...
AAAGTAACGGTAGAAAGAAAATTGTGATACGTTTTAATGATGGGTTGTACGTCTTGCTGTTCCATAGTAAAAATCGTTTTGCGCCGCAAAGGTACAACTTTTTTATGATATATGCAAGTGTTTTGCGCAAAAAAAGTGTTTGCAAACACTAATTTTTACCAAATTTTAGTGTTTATAGATGCTAAAATAGGAACGAATCATGGTTTTTGTGTTCCAAAAAGTGTTTACAAACACTATTTTTTACCAAATTTTAGTGTTTGGAGATACTAATATCTCTATAAAAATAATTTTTGGATTGTTTTGGGGCATTTTTTGGACGAAATTGCCGAACATACAGATTCGCTTGCCTACTACCGCATCTTTAATATTTGGTTGGCACAGCGGAGGATGAGAGTTTGAACTTGTCCGTAATTTAGTGCAAATTAGTACAAAAGTGAGGATAAATGGTGTTTCTAATCGCATTTTAGTGCAAATTAGTACAAAAATACGGATAAATATTTGCACAATTCAAAAAAAGTACCAATTCTTGCGAGAGGGGTTACCGAAATAAACGCCATCAGAGCGCGGCGGAGTATAAACAATCATCCCCATCACGCGGGTGACAGGGATGAGGGTTATTCAAATAATTCTCGTAAGTCGGATTTCAGAAAAGTCTCAACGGGAATTCCTTCTTCGCCTACTAATACGGAGCGGAAGGGATGGAAGTTCTCTTGAAAGACATGTAAACCGGAAGTGTCTTTCTCATGATTGCTTTTAACCTCAACGGCTACCACTTTGGAGTCTTTTACCAAGACAAAATCCACTTCATCTTTTCCGTCTCTCCAGTAGTAGACTTTGAATCGTCCTGTATAAGCGCAGTTCATGATATGAGCCCCCACGGCAGACTCAAATAGTCGTCCCCATAACTTATGATTCGCTCGTGCCGATTCAAAATTATGTTCGCAATAAAGGCTCATCAGCGCATTGTTATACACCTGATATTTAGGTATCGAGTTGCGACGACGGGCCTTATCGACCGCATATTTGCTCAGACCGCAGACCATACCGCTTTGATTAAGCAGATCCAGATAGTGCGCCAAGGTAGTGGTGTTTCCTGCATCTTGCAATTGACCGATCATCTTGGTCAGCGACACCTCTTGTCCCGAATAAGCGCTACTTAATTCAAAAGTCTGTCGCAGCAAAGCCGGTTTAGCGATAGGCGTATCCATGAGGATGTCGTTATTGATCGTTGCGTCCACGATGGAACTGCTGATATACTCTTGCCATCTGTCCAAGTCATTTCGAAAATCCGCTGCACCGGGATAAGCGCCAAAATAGATATACTCATCCAGGCTCATCCCGAATGCTTCTTGCATTTCGCTTAGCGACCAGTTGGGCATCTTGATCGTTTCGAAACGACCTTTGAGACTTTCGCTCAGTCCTTTTTCCAAACGAACACGTGAAGAACCTAACAGCACGACTTTGATAGGTATGTCGTTGAAGGTGTCGGCATCCCATTCTTTTTTAACTACTTCGCCCCAGTTGAGTAATTTCTGCACCTCATCAATCACCAGCAGAAGTTCCGGCAGTTTCTCCATTTGCAACTTATTGCGCGCCGTGGACCAACAGTCACTGATCCATGCTGACCGCGTAGCCGGCACGTTGTCTGCGGAGAAATGCATCCAAGGCATCGAAATGCCCTTCAGCACTTGTTTGATAAGCGTCGATTTACCTACCTGACGAGGTCCTTCAATGATTTGAATGAACTTTCTTGGCTCGTCTATACGCTTGGCAATCGTCTCAAAATAAGCACGTTGTATCATAGTTCAAAATTTTACTCAATGCTATTAGTAAATTTACTCAATGGGATTAGTAAATTTGTTTTTCGGCTGCAAAGATACTGCTTTTTTTTGATATATGCAAGGATTTCTGCTATTTTTGGTCAAAAAAGGTTCAAAAATCGCACTTAAACAATCATCCCTGCCACGCGGGTGACAGGGATGAGAGAGTGGAAGGAAATAAAGGGAGAGAGTTACAATTCAAATGGAGAGGGATCTCCGGGAGCTCTCACGATGATAGATCCGCTGATGCTCTTTTCTTCATCATCCAGCATGGGGTGCGACCGACATGTTCCGGTCATCGTCCCGATCAGACCTTCACCCAATACTCCTCCGAAGCCGCCGCCTTCGGTCCCCTGCACGCCCTCAAAAGTGATGGTTGTGACAGGGTCACTCAGCGTTCCGTAAACCATAATCTGATCTTCTACAGAAACATCCGGATCAGCGCTGTCATAAGGTTGGTAAAGGAGGGTCATATTGAGCGATATATTACCTTGCGTACCGTTGATTTGTATACTGTTACCTGTCCCAGAGGCTGTTACAGCGCCTTTGTAGCGTATTATCGCATCGTGCTTAATTCCATCTTCCATATATTTAAACTCACCCCATATATCGGCATACACATTCGTCAACTCATTCGGATCCATTGTAAATTCAATATTACGCGATGTATGCACAAGTCCATCCTCCGATCGTCCGGTAAGGGTAAACGTAGTACCCTCTTTGGAGCTATCATACGGTTTGAACATATGTATATTCGGCGCCATAGTGAATCTCACTCGGTAGTTTCCTTCTTGCTCCAACGTATCAATCGTATATTGGCTTCCTCCGTGACCAACGAATTCCAATATCTCATAATTAGTCACCACATTGACCACTTGCTCATTCGATCCCATGGCATTGAAATGCACGGTGTCTTTATCTATCTCCAGGATGTACGGCACATAAATATCCTGCGCCAAGCTACGCACGGGGTAGTCGGTACCATTGAGCAGTAAGGACGGTGCGATTTTATACGCGCCCTGCTTCATACCTTTTGTCCCGAAATCGACATCGAACCGGTCGTTCATCTCGGTACCAAACTCAGGCTGCGCATCATAGTCATGTGCTACAAATTTAGCTTGCCCCTTTTCTAGTCGGTACATAACGATACCCGATTTACACGGCCATATAACGCGTCGCGGCTCTGCTCTCCATGCCGCGTGAGCCTGGTGCAGAGAGTCGTTATGGTACGCTTCAAATCGCGTGAATTTCGGGAAGGCATGGAATTCTATTTTTGGTATGATATCCCAGTTTCCTTCCACCCATTTATGTTTAACCGGTTCATCTAATCCGTAATAGGAGTACAGGCCATACGCCTCCATATCCAATGACAGAGGACTTATTCCTATATGGCTATCCCGGAAAATATACGGACCGTCGTCACTGGTAACGAAAGATCTCATATCCACATTGAACGAACCGTCCACTTTGGGACCGACCCAGAAATCGATACCTGTCTTGGCATGAATGATGGCGCCAAAAATAGGATTGGTTTCTACCGCGAACTCTTCCTTCAGTCCTATCTGACAAAAACCATCTACCCGTATTTCTGCATCGGATTGTAAGAACGTATCGAACATTCCCTTCAAATTAGGAGCAATAAGATCTTTATTCTCCGTGTAGGTCATACCATAGGGCAGATCGCTGTCAATAATAATGGACTGACAAATATATCCCTTGACGGCAGGAAGCTTCAACTGCGCAGTCAAACTGCCTCCCCAACGATATGCAAGTTGAGGTAGCGGCTTGATCTCAATAAGCGGGAACGGCGGATAAACCGGCCATTTGAAGGTGCCCAAAAAATCAGGTAGAAGCGCAATCGGTTTCTCATCGCCTCCACTTGCACTGACCGTTATTCCGGCCTGCATATCCAGATCTGTTCGTATAGCGTATTTGATAAAGTAAACATCGTCAGTGATCTGGTACATCATGGCCATTTTGCACTTAAACCCGATATTGGCATCAAAAGAGCCATTAACGGGTAGATCCGGCACGATAGGAAGGTGCAAAGCCGTATTGATATTAAATAAGTACGCAGAGTAACTTCCGCCTTCTTGCTTGATCTTATTCATTCCTGCCGCACGATAGCTCAGTTGCTGGGGATTGTCCTCCGTATAACCGACCTCTTCCATGCCGATAAACTGAATGAAGATATCCGACATCTTGGTCAGCGGATTCGTCTCAACAACGATACCGCTCCCCTCATTCCGTACACTCGTTACACGACCGCCGAAGTTCAGTTCCTCAAAAATGCCTTCCATACCAAAGAGCACATTTCCTACCTGAGGCATCAGGTTCGAAGGCAAATCATTGGAGAAAGTCAGCGTTTGGCTATCCCGCGCAGTCACATAAGGCGTCATGCCCAATAGATCCATGTGGCGCACGTCAGGATTGATGATGATCTCCGGCTGTTGGAAGCCGATGGAGTCGATTGCTGCGAGAGGGATGCGATAGATGGTGTCGGCAAGAACGACTTCTTGCGTCACCCAACGGTCGTACTCCACCGAGTCCACACCGATCTTGGACTGGCGCATCTCGACGACTTCATCATAGAAGAAACCGTTGAAATCTCCGTCGTTGCGGTAGATATAGAAGGCCTCCTGAGAGAAGGCACAAAGGCACAATGTACCAAGTACAAAGGTTAAGATGAGCTTTCTCATTGTTTCACGAATTTAAAGGAGGCACCGCCTGCGTTAATAATATAGTTACCTGCGGGGAACACGGTCATGGGCAGCACGGTCGTTTGTCCGCCGACAGCCTGACGGCTGATGAGCAGCTTGCCGTCCGCGGAATAGATAGATACTGTCGTCTTGTCGGGTAGACCGTCCAACGCCACCATGTCTTTTCCTTGGCGTACCATGATTGTACCCGGTGCCACGATCGGGGCATCGATGCCTTCCGGCAGACCTTCGTACGTATATTTGCGCACGTTCTCAATAAGGTACATGATCGGCGCATCGCCTGAGGTCTGAATGATCAGCTGTCCCGGCTCGAACTTCGTCACCGGTTCATCGTCTAACAAGAACGTCACCACTGTCCCGTCCATCATGTGGACATTCAGTTTCTGCACAGGTGCTTGTTCTTCCTGTGCCCATGCTACGCCAGCCATTAGCGCGAGGGCGAAGAATAAAATTTTTTTCATAATGTTTTGAGTTTGGTTAGTTTTTCAAAACTGCGTGCAAAATTACTGCTTTTTTAACAAAAAGCATTCGCAAATCGTACAATTACATTCTCAAATCGTACAAATCTACATTTTTTATAAAAAAAGCTGCACCTTGGTAAGAGATGCAGCCGAAATAGAGATTGGTTGTAAATAGTTTATAGTTTGGTATATGTTTCGGTGTATGCACTGCCGGTGCCGTAGAAGCGGATGACGGTCAAGGTGTTGCCTTCGATGGAGTACTTGATTTGCTCATCAGACAGCGAGAAATCGTCCTGCTTGGTGTACTCTTGACCATCATTGGTCCAACTGCATTCGGCATAGTGTATAGTAACAATGTCTCCGTCAATCTTGTAGGAGCCTTTGATGATCTGACCGTAGTGTACCTGGTCGCCCATGTACTTAAAGTCACTATAGGTGAAATTATCACGTCCATCGAAAGTAACTTTCTGTTCCGAGCGCGCATCTCCGTAGTCTTCGATATGTTGCCAAGTTCCTACGAGCGGATCGTTGGGGTTGTTACCGTTACACGATGTGAATGCTAGTACACTTGCTACAAGTGCAAAGGCGAAAAATAGAATCTTTTTCATGACAAATTTATTTGAGCATGGCGTTGAATACGAGATAAACTTGGGTATCGCTCTCGTCATCGTTGCCGAAGTGCATATTGAACATGGTCTGCTCTTCATTCATCATAGCGTACGCATAGGATTTGGGGAACGGTGCGTAGGGCGATCCGTCTTCTAAGACAAGTTTAATGTGCGAAAAGTTACCATCCTCGGTACTGACAGGCATACCATAGATGAAGATGTCCTTCGGTGTCTCGCTTTCGGATTCGATGCGTGCGTTCACGAACTTCACATCCACGGTATTGGTCTTGGGGTGCAAGGTGACGACCGCTTCCTGTTCGGCGTTATAGATGTCAAACATCACACCTCGTAGCTCGCCTTTGGCATTGAAGATGACGGCATCCTTATCTTCCGGATCGTTGCCGTTACAAGATGTGAATGCCATTACGCCGGCTGCCAGCGCAAGGGCGAAAAATAGAAGTTTTTTCATAAGGGAATGATTTATTGCTTGAGTAATAGTTCCGGCCATTCTTCTTCTGTACCGGCGTTATGAATCAGCGTCAGGTAGTCGCCTTTCAGGCTGAATTTCAGTTTTTCATTCATCGGCCAGAACTCATCAAAAGGATCACCGTCCTTACTGCCGTCCATATAGACGAGGATGGAATTGAGCGTAGCATCGATTACATCGCCGTCAATCTTAAACGTACCGTCTCCGACGATATGCTCGTGAGCTACTACGTCGCGACCGTTCATGTAATAATCCTCAATACGTTGGTACGTACCGTCTTCACCGAAGGTGTAGAAAAAGTCAGACTCGCCTGCAACGCGCATCCATGTACCTACGATCGGGCTTTCTACTGTTTCTTTTTTGTTACAAGACGTGAATGCCATTACGCCGGCTACCAGCGCGATGGCGAAAAAAAGAAGTTTTTTCATAAAATTAAATATTGTTTTACTTATTCTTTCACGAGTTCACCGTCGAAGATAGCACCTGTAACGCCGTTGATATGATAGTCAAAAGACAAGTGTGTTTCATATGTTCCGCCACTAACATCAACGGACTCCCATTGGTCGAAGGGTTTGCCGTTAGGCAGTTGCGGTGTAGCATCGAAATGAAATATAAATCCCTCTTCTGTTTTCTCAAAGGAACCATCATATAAATAGAAGATCGCAGGTTCTGCATTTTCCGACACCTTTATACCCTCCCACTTCATGGTCGCCTTGTTGGTTTGCTCATCCAGCGCAATATACACATCGTGTTCGCAGGAATATTCACTATTCATGAAACTGGATGCGCCTCTGTAGTGATACACTGTGCCTTTCAATTCAGGCTCGTTACCGTTTTTCTCACAAGATGTGAATGCCATTACGCCGGCTACCAGCGCGAGGGCGAAAAATAGAAGTTTCTTCATAAAATTAAATAAATTTAAAATATTAATTTATTTGACGCGAACGAAGAACCATTGGTAGGTGGTAGTACCGTCTCCGCGGACGAAGCCCATCCAATTTTTGGTGAGGGGTTGCACGGTGATGCGGTCGTTTTCGCCCTGAAGGTGACTTTGTGCAGGATTTTTGACCATAATCATGCCATACTCATAGCTCCAAGTGCCGTTTTCGGTCTCGTCGAAGAAGGTGCTGTGATACGTAGCCGTTCCGTCTTTACGGAGTTCCCAGGTCTCTACACCCGGGTTGGTGCCCATCGTGTTCCAAATCCCTTCGATAGAAGCGGCAGTCATCGTGTAGTATGCGAGTTTCCAAGTGCCTACAAAATCAGCGGTTTGTGGCTCTAAGACCATGCTCTCCATGTCCCATTCTGGCAGTTTGGAGACGTACATCTCTATGCCATCTTCAGTGATCTTCAGTTTGGCGGTATTACCCGTATATGCAGATACTTCGACATCCATTTCGCGGGATTCAATAATGAGGTGTTTGTCCTCAAAACGATAGGAAACGGTGTCTCCGTTAAGATTGGCTTTGTCTGCAGCGAAGATATCCACAACAAAGTGCGGACCGGGGCTCTTCTCTCCGCTGATAAACACGCTGTCCGCACGCCACATGGTATGAACCAGTTCTGCGGGGTTGAGGGGTTGCTCTTTCGGATCGTCCGGATTGTTGCCGTTACAAGATGTGAATGTCATAACACTTGCTACAAGTGCGATGGCGAAGATAAAGAATTTTCTCATAATGTTTGTTGTTCTAATTATTATTTGACTTCGGGATTTCGTTATTACGTTATTATGGGATTACGTTATTACGGGATTACGTTTTCTCAAATTTGAGCACAAAAGTACTGCTTTTTTCTCAAAAAGCATTCGCAAATCGTACAATTCGACTCTCAAATCGTACAAATCTACATTTTAGGGGTATTTTGCCTCCTATACTGGAGTGGTGTTTGTCCCGTCAACTCTTTGAAGATGCGGTAGAAGGTCTGATCGGAAGTGAATCCGCTGAGAGCGATAGCCGAAGAAACGGCATCATGGTCAGTACTGTATTGCGGGTCCGAAAGGATAGACTTGGCATTCTCAACCCGGTATTGTGCTACGAGTTGCGAGAAACTGAAATTCGTGCGCCTATTGATACAAGCGGAGACGTACGTGCGGTTGGATCCCACAGCCGCAGCGAGGTCTTGAATAGTGAGGTTCGGGTTCGTGAAGAGTTGTTCTTCGCGCAAGGCGGTGATGATTTTATTGAATAGTTCATCCGTCTCCTCCATCGTCGCGGTACGGGCTTTCTCTTCTTCCTCTGCCTCGCTCTGCGTGATCGTTTCCTCCGGCAGGAAGGTATGCGCCGCAACGTAACCTAAGCCGTATAAGAGAATCGACATCAACACCGCGGGGATGGAGACGAGTACCGAGCCGTCAAACGAATCCCGCCCGAGGAGGTTGAGTAACATAGATACAAAGGCGGTGAAGCCGACGAAAAGGAGGAGCGTGTGCGTCGGTTGCAAGAGGTAACTGCGGTCGTCGGTATAGTTATTATCCAACCGCCGCTGAGTATTTCGGATCAGACGATACCCGCGAATCAACACCCAAATGACCTGTGCGGCAAAGCAAAGACGGGTTATCAGATGAATAAGATCTTCACCGCCCCAATGAAAGCGCACGTTCAGCGGAAAAACAATCGCCACAACCGCCGCCGGAAGGAGCAAAAGCGGCACTTCGAAGGAGATTTTCGTGCGCGTGAGGGCGCGCAGGTACGCATAATATAAAGGATATACGCACAGGTTGACGATGGAGTAACTCCATTCGCCTAAGAAACTCGGATGATCGGAGAAATACAACCAATGGTCGGTATAAAGAACCGTCGCTGCAAGGTAAAAGAGCAGAATCGTCCCCGTCACGCGCGGTTCTTTACTTCCACGATGGAAACGCAGAGCGAAGAAAATGCTCCAAAAGAAGCATAACATCATCGGCAGTGAAATAATCCATTGAAAAAGCATTTTGGCACGGTATTTGTTGAAAGAAATATAGAACACTAAAAGTAGTATTTTTTCAGAACACTATATGTTTAGTGGTTAATAGAGATTGTTTGTTATATTAGGAAATGGTCGTCGGGAGACGACCATTTTTGTGTTTATTGCGCGATGCTGTCTTGTGGAGCGGGTTCTGCAACATGTGCAGCCGGCGGTTCGGGACAAAGTTTCTTAGCGGCTCTGTCTAACATACGTTTGAAGCCCGGGTCATTGGGTTTGATGGTCTTCAGGGCGCTGATCATAGCCTTCTCCGGTGTCTTACCTGCACCTTTGACTTCAACAGTATTGGTAGCCAATACATCGCCGGTGATATCATCGATGAGGAAGAAATTGACGGAGAGCGTCATTGCGTGCATAGCCGGAGTAGTAGCGGTCATCTCTTTGGAAAGCACATTTGCCGAGCAGGTGAAAGAATAGCCCTCGTCGTTGAGTACCGGGCACTCGTTCTTCGATGCAATTTGCAGCATCTTATTGGTTAATAACTGGTGTGCACCGGCAGGAATAGACGGGTCGGTGACGATGGGGGTGATCGCTAAACAAGAAGCGATGGAACAGAGTGCAAGCCCTGCTGCACAAAATATTTTGGTAAACGATTTCATCGATTGTTGGTTTTTGATTTGCGATTTTTGATTTATTTATCTCCGAGGATGAGTTGGATTTGGCCGAGCCCTTTGGTGGACAGTTGGCTCTCAATGCCGTATTCGGAGCGGAGCATCTTCTGCAAACCGCGTGCCCATGTTCGCGGATCGAGGTCTCTGCCTTTGGCGTTCTTGACCGGGATGCGGACGTTCTCTACCGTCATACGATTGCCGGACGGGCTGATCTCGGGAGCACCGAACTTACCCTTGACGGTGTTCTTCTCAAGCCAGTCTTCGATGATCTCGTTCAGTTCCACATCGTCGTACTCAGCCATCAGACCTTCTTCGAAGCTATCCCATGTGAGCACACGCAGTTTGATAGCGCGACCGTCGGTGTTGAGTTTGCTGAAATAGGACTCGAGGCTATTGCAGAAACCGTCAAACTGGCTTTGAATAGCTGACTCCATCATGATAGGCAGTTGGAACGACGAGGTATAAACGGGTTTGCTGGTCGTAGGTGAAACACCGGCAACCGACATGTCCGTATAGGCGTCCAAGGCATTCATGGAGAAGGTGAGGCTGGTCATGCTGCCGCCCTTCTGCGCAGTGGTGTACCACTCGACTTCTATCCATATATCCGCTTTCGCTGTGCGGCGGAGGATATCGATAGGTGTCTCGGCTATAGCGTCACCCATGGAGGAGGTCATGAGGGATTCTTCGGCGCTCTCGTTCTTCACCGTCTTGAGCGCAGCATCGAGGTCTTTAAGCGGGAAACCGCGTTTCGCCATACGGGCATTGAGGGCATTGATGGTGGAGGCTAATTCGGGGCTACCCATCATTGCTTTCTCATAATCCGGCAGGGTTTCTACCTGACCTTGGTTCTCGTACTTGAGCACAAAGCCGTGTTGATTGCACCACATCGCGCTCGGTACGACCATGATGGTCGGTAACTTACCTTCTACCTTCAGCGCCTGGATGATACCATCTTCTTCGAGGCGTTTGCGCAGTTGGTCGATGAGCACGATGACGGTGATGCCTACTTTGTACTCTTTACCTACCTTAATCTGGGCATCGGGGATGCCGTTGCCGATATAGGAGACGTAGCGCTGGTACGCACCGCCGGATTTGAAGAACTCGGCGAAGTACTCGCTGTATTCTTCCTCGATCGCCGGATTGCTGATCATCGGTTCGCGCCCGCTGATGCGGGTCCCGTCGGAACTGGCAGGATAGCCTTTGAACAGGATACCATGCACGGCATTCTTACCGGCTTGGCCTTCTGCGATAGTAGGTTTGGAGGAATAGGTCCACACGCGCACAAGGCACGCGCCTTCTGCGGCCTGGCCTACTGCCGCCTGTAGTTCATAACGCCACTGGGTGGTTTGCTTGTCCACACGTTTCTGTTCTTTGTTCTGCGCCGAGACACTGATGCTCAGCAGCGCAGCAAATAAAAGAAGAATCTTTTTCATATGTTTGAATCGTTGTAATCTGTTTTCGGTTGTTTTTGGGGCATTAATCGATTTGGCGAATCACCATTCCGGGCAGCACGTTAGCGGCTTTGGTCTTATCGCCATCGATGCGGAAGAGGGTGCCGGACTGATCGCCATCGGAGTCGTTCTCCAGCATCGCATTGAAGCGGTTGTCCCAGATCTTATTACGCACCGGTTTGATGACAGCTACGCGGCGATACTCTATCTTCCCGCGCACCATGCGGCACTCAAGCACCTCAAACTTCATGTTATCTTCCACACCCTCTTTGGTGCCAATCTGCGCGCGATAGCCTGTCGGACGGCCGTTCTTGTCATATTCGACCTGCGTGACGGGTGCCTTGACCCGGAAGGCCTCGAAGCGCTTCTGCAGTTTCGCGATGTTGTTATCGATGGACCGCGCGGTGATCATTTGCAAGAGGTCCTCGCGGTTATATTTGCTGACAAGTTTGGTCTTCTCGTACTTCGCCGACTCCGTTCCAAGGTACACTAACTTAAAGGAGTTCTCGTCCTCGAGGAAGGCGCGTATCTTCTCCGGATTCGGCGTATCGGTATAGTAATACTGGTAGAAATGGTTTGCGATGTCTTCGTTCCAAACGAGTTGGAAGAGATAGGAATGGGTAAACACTTTGAAGCCCGTGAAGCTGTCAGCGATGTCTTCTACGTCTTCCGCCATCCGCTGCCCTGCGTTACCTCCGCCGAAGGCATCCAGCACGGCTCCGAAGATTTGCATCGTGGTCTTGGCGGTTTTTCCGCGGTCCTCGGCGGTGATATAGGTCATGTCGCTGACGAGCACGAAGGAATGGTTCATCAGTTCTGTACTGACATCCTGCAACGCAGCGGCTCCTTCGATGGTATAACGCGCCATCTCAGCTTCCTGCATGGATGCGTTATAGCCACTTCGCTCCTCAATGATTTGTGTCCCGAAATGCGCGTCTTGCAGGGTGGTGCCGGTGAGGTTAAACCACTTGGCCACCATTCGTTTACCGACTTCTGCGCGGTTGAGCAGGTCCAAGAGGGCATCGGCATTCGCTTGTTTCTCTTTATCGGTGAGCACCATGCTGGCGCCATACGTCTGTCGGTTCAGCCCGCCGTTCTTACTGCCGGCTACACCGCTTATCTTGCTGTTATCGATCACCCGCAGGTTGATGTCATGTTTGTCATAGCGCTCCTGCGGCGGCAGTTCGTTGAAGATGAGATAGACATCATACCCGAATTCGTCTTCCGGGTGATAGACCATCATATTGGTCAGTGCGTTACGATAGTATTGGCTGAGCACTTTCTTCTCCGCCTCTTGCGCCATGGCCGCTCCGCTTAGCATAGCTGCGGCGATCATACCAAGGATATACTTTTTCATAGGGCAGAGGGGATGATTTGTTGATAAAATGGGTTAACATCGGTCAGCACGTAGAGGAAGTCGCCTTGTCGGCCGTTCTTACCGTCTCGTCCATTCCGTCCGTCCGGTGCTTTGCCGGAGCAACCGCTGCCGTTACCATGCCGTCCACCGGCACCACCTTTACCACCGACACCGCCTATGCCGGCATCGACGAACGCTACTAAGCCATCCAAGCCATAGGTCGCTACCATTTCCGGACTGATGCAGAAGAGGAATCGTCCGCCGTCGGTACCGTCCGTGGCGTCGGTACCGTCGTTTCCGGCCGTACCACAGGTGCCGTTGATGACATGGGTGTTGCCGTCGCTGTCTTTGTAGGTCTTGCGGTCCGTACCGCTGATGCCCGAGTGACCGCGTCTTCCGTCTACGCCGTTGATGCCATCGCCGTCAATGAGCAGCGGCAGGCTGACGACGCGCAGCGTCTTCGTATCTAAGTCACATAAGAGACCCAACTCTTCTTTCGTGTCCGTCAGGGGCGATAACGCAAAGGCGTGGAGCTCGCCGCTCATATTCATCTTCTTAGGCCAACTGAGTTGGATATCGAAGGTGAACGTACCGCCGGAAGGCGTATGGGTACATTTCACTTTATGCACCATCGGATGAATGCCTTTGGCTAATTCCAGGATCGGCATCTCCATGAAGATTTTATTGCCCTCCATGCGAATCACTTCGCTGTTGGTGGTGAACTGAAAATCACTCATGTCCACCGCTTTATGGTCATGGTTGATGATGCTTATCTCATTGCCGTCTTTGAGTACGGCATAGGAAAGACGATCTTTCTTGGGGTTAAACTTCCCTTCTTTGCCTTTGATGGGTTCGCGACCGTGCGAGGAGTTAATGATGCGGTACTCAGGCGCGCAGAAAGTATATTGCTCGCCCGGCGTGAAAGAAAGCGCAAACGCCTCTTTGCCGGCAGTAAGGTATGTGCGGCGTTTGAGCAACAGGTCGCTGTCTATCGTACTATTCGTCTCGCGCTGCGGCGTAACGAACTTGTTCTGCCGTGCTTGCTCGGCACGGGCGTATTTGTTAGCCATCTCTTTCGGCATCGGCGCTTCGCTGCATAACGCAGCGGGCACAGGGCGGGCTATCTCGGACAGTTGCTGCGCTTGAAGGCTGCCCCAAAGAAGACAACTGACAAGAAGGAAGGTGTTTTTCATGTGTTTTATTTTATATAGCAGCGAGTGCTTATTTTCTTTCCTAAAACGGTGTAGATGACGTCGATATAGTTCTCTTCGTCATCGTAACAACCGCTCTGATAGTCATAACTGATGCGTGTGGCATCGGTTAGGGTCTGCGTCTGAATAGCTGTCAGACAGTTACTTTTGGTACGTGGCCGGAGGGTAAATGTGAGGCGTTTGGTGCCGTAGATGAGCGCCACGACGGTAGCTTGCCGATCCGAAGAGACGGGCTCTGCATGCAGGTTCTGGGCTACCATTCGTTCGTAGCCTTGGCGAATCGCTTTGCACATTTCCTGACGCGGGTCGTCTTCCGGCAGGCTCTGGGCAAACTGTTTCAAACGGCTGTGTTGCGAAATCATCTGGTTAAGGTCGGTGAATGTGGAAAAATCGGTGGAAGCGAACGCTTGAAGCGTATCATTGAGTGCGCGCTGCCGTTTCTCATAGTCCGCTATCAACTCGCGCAGTCTGCTATTTGACAGCGGGTATTTCACATGATAGGCGTAGTAAACCGATTTATTATCGCGTCTTATCTTCTGCCAATAGTACTCTTCCACGCGCGAAGGGGATATGTTCGCCAGATAGGGGATGTCTGCCGCACGAACACTCAGTTCACCCGTCATCTCCTTGTGCTCCTTCACATCCCCGTTGTCGGTTACGGTATGCAAGGTGATGGTGGTGGATGATTGTACGCGGGTTGCGACCGCATATATAATTTGTTCGCGTACGCGCGTAAGAGCCTTCTGTTGCGCTTCATCTAACGTGGGTGCTTCGGCAGAGGCAATGAAATACCCTTCCTCCATGGCTCCTATCCATTTCGGAGCATGTTTGGCGGAACTCTGAAGTACTTTCTCGCCCGCCATAAGGGAACAGGAAAGAAGCATGGTGAATGCGATGATAAATGTGCGTTTCATAGAAGTATTGGGAAGAGCCCGTCCGAAGGCGAGCTCTTCTTTATTCGGACAATTTTTGCGTGATTTTCTATACGTTTCTTTATTTGGCTGCAAAGATAGTAAAAATTATAAATATCTGCAAGTAATTTGGTGTGTTTTACGTATTTTTTTATTAAAAAAACGCACACATCCGTAGATATGTGCGTTTTGGAACATCGAAATGTTCAATTAGTTCTTAGAATTTGTAGCGAACACCGAGTTGGATACCGCCCCAAAGTCCCGGAACGTTGAAGCCGAGGTTACCGCCGTTCGTACCTACACCAAGGCTCGGACGCCAGTCCAAAGAGAGCTGGAACGGGAACCAGAAGTCATACTCGATACCGACGTGACCGGCTACACCGGCATACCACCAGCTGTCGTATGTCTTGCTGCCGTAGGTGCCACCGAAGTTGAAACCACCTGAACCACCGACACCCATGTACCAGTGCCACTCACCCTTGTTGTTCCAAGGTACAGGCGCATTGAACGGGTCAATCCAGTCATAGGTCACGTGACCACCGACACCGACACCACTGTTGATAGGCAGGATAACGTTAGCGGCTACATCCAACATGTTGCTCTCACCAAAGCCGTGTTGGTAAGAGATAGAAGACCATCCGCCGAGGTTCACACCGACGGCACGAGGCTGAGCATAAGCTGCGAGGCTGGCTACAGCCAAAACAGCAATTAAAAGATATTTTTTCATTTTGTTGTTAAATTAAATTGGTTAATAATCCACCATAAAAGGCCACCATTTAGCAGCCTTTCGTGGTAGTTAGTGATAATATAATTTCTTTATTCCTTCCCCCTTCTCCCTCCCTTGAGGGGAGGGTCGGGGTGGGGTTACTTATTCAACGCCAGCGCTACGTTAACCGCGCAAGCGACGGTACAACCTACCATCGGGTTGTTACCGATGCCGAGGAAGCCCATCATCTCTACGTGTGCCGGAACGGAGGACGAACCTGCGAACTGTGCATCGCTGTGCATACGGCCGAGGGTATCGGTCATACCATAGGAAGCAGGACCTGCTGCCATGTTATCCGGGTGCAAGGTACGACCTGTACCACCACCGGAAGCGACACTAAAGTACGGTTTGCCGGCAAGGATACGCTCTTTCTTGTACGTACCTGCTACCGGGTGTTGGAAGCGGGTCGGGTTGGTTGAGTTACCGGTGATCGAAACATCTACGTTCTCGTGCCAGAGGATAGCTACACCCTCACGAACATCGTCTGCACCGTAGCAGTTCACTTTTGCACGCGGACCGTCGCTGTATGCTTTCTTGCGAACGATCTTCAGCTCGCCGGTAAAGTAGTCGAACTCGGTCTGTACATAGGTGAAACCGTTAATACGGCTGATGATCATAGCAGCGTCTTTGCCCAGACCGTTCAGGATGCAGCGGAGCGGGTTCTTACGAACCTTGTTCGCCATCTCAGCGATCTTGATAGCGCCCTCTGCAGCAGCGAACGACTCGTGACCTGCCAGGAATGCAAAGCACTGGGTCTCCTCGCGCAGCAGACGGGCAGCCAGATTACCGTGACCGATACCGACCTTACGGTCGTCAGCTACAGAACCCGGAATACAGAATGACTGCAGACCGATACCGATAGCTTCGGCAGCGTCAGCGGCGTTCTTGCAGCCTTTCTTCAGCGCGATAGCGGTGCCTACTACGTAAGCCCATTTCGCGTTCTCAAAACAAATACGTTGGGTCTCCTCGCATGTCTGATAAGGATCGAGGCCGTATTGTTCGCAAATCTGGTTAGCCTCCTCGATGGAAGCGATACCGTTAGCGTTCAGAGCGGCGAGAATCTGTTTCTCGCGGCGGTCTTGTGACTCAAATTTTACTTCACGAATCATAGTCTCTCCTCCTTAGTTTTTGCGTGGATCAATCGATTTAACTGCACCTTGCTCTTTGGTCGTGCGGCCATAGGTACCGGTTACGCTCTTGAGCGCCTCGTCTGCCGGAACACCTTTCTTTACAGCGTCCATGAACTTGCCCATATGAACGTACTCGTATCCGCAAACCTCATTGTCCTCATCGAGGAACTCCTTGGTGATGTAACCTTCGGTTAACTGCAGGTAACGAACGCCTTTAGCCTTGGTGGAATAGAGCGTACCGCACTGGCTGACAAGTCCCTTACCGAGGTCTTCCAGACCTGCTCCGATGGCCAGACCGCCCTCCGAGAACGCACTCTGCGTACGACCGTAAACGATCTGCAGGAAGAGCTCACGCATAGCGGTGTTGATAGCGTCGCAAACGAGGTCAGTGTTCAGTGCCTCAAGGATCGTCTTGCCCGGCAGAATCTCTGCGGCCATAGCAGCCGACTGGGTCATACCCGAGCAACCGATGGTCTCTACGAGAGCCTCCTCGATCACACCGTTCTTTACATTCAGACTCAGCTTGCATGCGCCCTGTTGAGGTGCACACCAACCGATACCGTGCGTCATACCCGAGATGTCCTTGATCTCAGTAGCCTTCACCCATTTGCCCTCTTCGGGAATAGGTGCCGGTCCGTGCTTCGGACCCTTCGCTACAACGCACATTTCTTGTACTTCTTTCGAATAAATCATGTGTTTTAGAATTGATTGTTTATTATTGTTTGTTTTGTTTCACATCTTTTGCGACTGCAAAAGTACTACTTTTTTTTGACATATGCAAGCGTACACGAGTTTTTCTTGCAAAAAATATGTTTTTGTATGGTGAAATTTGCATATTTCAAAATAAAATTGTACCTTTGCGCCCGATTTCCTGCTTCCTGTTTTTTCCCTTTTGTTTGTCAGGTATATATAGCCAAATCAGACTAGCGAGACACTATCGAGAGAGAATCGGATCGAGAGTATCTCGGAATTAAATCGGAGGCAAGACCTATCCAAATAACAACCAATATGGGAAAAGTAACATTAAATAAAAAGTTCAAGACCTACACGGGCAAACTGCCGCCTAATGGACATCGTTTCTATCTCACCAACCGTTTCGGTCAGGAAGTCATCTCCCACATGCCCGAGCACCGTGATCCGGACTCCGTAACGGAAGCCCAGCGTCAAGCCTTCCAACTCATCAAAGAGGCATCAGCCAAAGCCGATGCCGAACTCCGTGACCCGGTCAAGCATGACGAGTGGCTCAAAAAATGGCACGACTCGTTTTCCAACCGTCGTGCCAAACACTACAAAACCCTCCGCGGCTTCGTCATCGCCGCCATCCGTTCTCGGCTCGCGGTGTAGGCGGATTACCTCGTCAAAAAAACAACAGCGACATCTCTGTCGCCGCTTGCTGTTTCTTCGGTTTTAGGCTCTTCTAATGTGCCGTTTTATTCTACCCAACCTCCAATTTCTATAAACTCGTCGGATTGATAAGGCATAAATATCTCTTTCCCTGTCCACCATGAGTCGCGCAAACAGGTGTAAACGCCATTACTAAAAAAGTACATTCGGAAGATAATAGGCATTGTTTCTAGATGCCAATATCCTCCCCAGTGTCCATAATGCACTTCTATATGTTGCTGTAAATCATTTACATGCTCTTTGTTAATATCCTTTCCATATTCATCTTTCACTCCGCCGAGATACTTACCTAAAGCTTTCTCAACGCTGTCAAAAAGATACAATACTGGTTTATTAGTATGTAATTGTGGAATATAAGCAAATTCTGGAGCTTCTTGAAAGTAGTCTTCGCTTGAACAAGGATGACTGGAATAGTATTTTGAGTCAAATTCAGATGAGTACTTCCGTACTTGAACACAAGGTGGAAGTACATAATATGAATAACTGCTATCACTATTGCAGAAATGCATAAAAACAATCCGGTAAACATGACTGATGTTTGGACAGGGATGTGAAGCGGCATATTCGTCGGAAAGTTGTTCCCAATGCGCAAAAAACGCATTGGAAAGTGGATAAGTGAGAGAATCAATATTCACAACTTCATTCCATTGCTTTTGTTGACTTTCCGATATAGAGTCAATGTCTAGTTGCACATCATAACTAATTTGTTTATTTCCACATGCAATGAGAAGAAGCAGAGAGATAAATATATAGATTTTTTTCGTCATGGGTAATTCTATAATAAATCAAACGTTTATTTTATCAATGTAGCGCACACTTGCGCTTGTCCTTACTATTTTACATCGGCAAGCGACGATTGTTTATTCTAATTATGATAGAGCAAACTATGACATGCATCAATCACGTATGCAACTAATTCTCCGGTTTCTTCTATCTTGTATATCCTATATGCAAAATGAAAATCTTCAGCAATAAACTCTTTGTAACCAGCGTCTATCCATGCTTGTTTATAGCGAGCGTTTGGATATATGGTTGCATATTTTTCGAGGGCACGAATAGCTTCGTATAAACGACTCTTTTTCTTTTCTACGGTCACCTCATCCAATGTTGGGTGCAAAGCCATAGAAATAGCATAGAACTCGGCTATCTGCACATGTACATTTTTGTCTATACGAACGATCATGCTTTCGGATGATAAAAGTCATGAATCATTTGAGAAATCCTTTGTTCCGATTCCTCAACTGATAAACTATTGTTCTCCAATTCGGCAAGATGCATCGTTGGATAAGACGCACTCATTTCGAGGTCGTAATTCGGCATATAATCGGTATTGGGTATAACTGAAGGTCTCATAATTTGTATCCTTTCACACCTTTTGCGACTGCAAAAGTACTACTTTTTTTTGATATATACAAAAAAATCTGCATTTTTCGTGCAGATTTCTTTATTTTTTATTCCCACGGCAGAAAATCTGTCTCCTTTTGGGTGTCATCGTCTTTGTAAATCAGTTTGATCGTGTCGCATACATGGCGTGGATTTCTTAGCAAAGGACGCGTCGAATAGAAACACTCGCCGCTAATCTCCGGTATCGTGCGGTTTAGCTTCATTTGGCGGCTAATCTCATTGCCGATGCCCCAAGGACTGTCTTTCTTTGCTCCCTCCAGCCGATAAGGCGCCATACCGATATAGAGTTTGCAATTCGTTCCGCGCACCTCGTTTGCCCACCAGTGCGCAAGGGTCTCGTAGTCGGCTGCTTTTTTGCCGATTTCCCAGTATAGTTGCGGCAGCACGTAGTCTATCCAGCCTTCCCGAATCCAAAGACGGATATCGGCATACAGATCATCGTAATTGGTGATGCCGGCTGTGGTCTTACTGCCCGTGGAATCCACGCTCGCATTACGCCAAACGCCGAAAGGCGAAATACCAAATTGCACGGAGTCTTTGCATTCGTGAATGGTAGCACTGATCTCCTGTATCGCCCGATTTACGTTATCGCGTCGCCAGTCTTCGATATTGTCGAAACCGCGTGGGTATTTCTCGAAGGTTTTCACGTCCGGTAGCGGCTTTCCTCCTGCCGGATACGGATAGAAATAGTCATCCATATGAATGGCTTGAATATCGTATCGATAAACGATATCCTGTACTATAGTACAAATCCATTCGCGTGTAACATCTAATCCGGGGTTAAAATACCATTGTTTATTGTACTCCCAGAACCACTCCGGATGTTTCCGCCATATATGATCTGCGCAGATCGTTGAGGTGTCCGTCTTTGCTAAATTTACACGATACGGATTCAACCACACATGTACCTCCATGTGCCGTTCATGTGCCTGTTCTATCGTCCATGCAAGCGGATCGTACGTGAGCGAGTCGCCCTGTTTGCCCATGAGCCAATGCGAGGAGGGTTCGTATTCGCTTTGATAGAGTGCATCGGCAGTCGGGCGTACTTGGAAGATGACGGCATTGATACCCAGACTCTGCAACGAATCAAGAATCCACACCATCTCTGCTTTCTGCAGCGAATCATTGCCTACGGCTTCTGTCGATGGCCAATCGATATTGGCTACCGTAGCAATCCAGGCGCCTCTGAACGCGATTTGAGCGTTCAAAGGTGCAATGAATAATGAATAATGAATAATGAATATTCCTATTACTATGTTACGCAATTTGGCCATTCTCTACGTGGAATATCTTGGCGTCCGGGCCGGGTTGGATGATGTCGGTAAGGTGTTGGCGATCGGTGTCGGTAATGAAGATCTGACCGAACTGTTCACCCTGCACCATCGCTACGATGCGTTCTACGCGTTCGCTGTCGAGTCGATCGAAGATATCGTCCAACAGCAATATCGGTGCCTCACCCGTACTATCGGCTAAGTACAAAGCTTGTGCCAATTTCATCGCGAGCACGAAAGTTCGTTGCTGTCCTTGACTGCCGACTTGCTTCAAAGGATAGTCTCCCAACCGCATATCGAGGTCATCCTTATGGGGCCCTTGAGATGTCCATCCGAGTATCAGATCCCGCTGCCTGGTGCGTATATACGCTTCGCGTAATTCGCGGTCCTGAAGTTGGGAGATATAGCGAAGAGCGGGTGCTTCAGCAGAACCGCTGATCACTTTATATACTTCTTGGAAATAGGGTTCAAACTCCTTAAAAAACTCTGTGCGGGCGCGGAAGATATACTCGGCCGGTTCGATCATTTGCCATTCGAGTACTTCGAGTAAATCGTCGGGTGGAGTCGGCGCATCGGCGTACTGTTTGAGAAGTGCATTTCGTTGCTTGAGCAGGGCATTGTAAGTGGCCAAACAATCAAGGTATTTCCTATTGCGCTGACCGATTACGACATCCATGAATCGGCGCCGTTCATCCGAGCCTTCTTCAATAAGTTGATGGTCGGCCGGACATACCATCACAAGGGGTATCAGCCCAATATGATCCAATAGGCGCGGATAGTCTTTTTTATCTTTGCGGAACTGCTTCTTCACGCCTTTACGTAGCCCGCAAGAGATGGTGAATTCCCCATAGTTCCCTTGCACCATCGCCATCTCTTCGCCATGGGTGATATTCAGCGAATCTTGGGAGGTATAGGCGGACTTGGTGAAACTCAATAAATAGATGGCGTCGAGCACATTCGTTTTGCCTTGTCCGTTCAGTCCCACGAAGCAGTTGAGCTTAGGACTGAATTCCAAACTCGCTTCGCGAATATTGCGATAATTGAGAATATTTAGCGATTGTAGAATCATGCGTATAGGTTGACGTCTTCTGCGGTAATTTTATTTCCGGCAAGAATGATAAGGCGTTCTACTACATTACGGAGTTGGCGGATATTACCGGTCCATTCTTTGGCTTGCAGTGCCTGAAGGGCTTCAGGTTCAAAACTCTTCTTCGCTATACCTTGCTCGTCACAGATCTGCTCAACGAAATAGTTTACTAACAAAGGAATGTCTTCCAGCCGGTCATTGAGCGAAGGTACCTGAATCGGTATTACGTTCAGACGATGGAAGAGGTCCTCACGGAAATTGCCCTTCTGGATCTCCTCTGCCAGATTCTTATTGGTAGCTGCGAGTACGCGCACGTTGACCTTGATGGCTTTGTCCGAACCCACGCGTGTGATCTCGGATTCCTGCAATGCGCGCAGCACTTTCGTTTGTGCGGCCAGACTCATGTCTCCTATCTCATCGAGGAAAAGGGTTCCTCCGTCGGCCTGCTCGAACTTACCTGCTCTGTCCTTTACGGCTCCGGTGAACGAACCTTTCATATGACCGAACAACTCGCTCTCGATCAACTCGCTCGGAATAGCTGCGCAGTTGACCTCCACCATCGGACCATTCGCGCGGGCGGAGTTCTCATGAATCAGATGAGCCACCACCTCTTTACCTGTTCCGTTTGGACCGGTGATCAGTACGCGTGCTTCTGTCGGGGCTACCTTATTGATTATATCGCGTACGCGTGCTATAGCCGCACTCTCACCAATCATTTGCGGACCTTTGGCGGCCACTTTCTTGCGTAACTGCTTCGTCTCTTGCTTGAGGCTCTTGCTCTCCAACGCATTCTTCGTTGTGATGAGAATGCGGTTCAAGTCCAGCGGTTTCAGGAGGAAATCATATGCCCCTAACTTAAGCGCCTGGACTGCAGTTTCCACATCACCATGCCCTGTGATCATCACAACCGGACATTCTCCATTCGCATCATTAGCATCATTTTCACCATTCTTGAGTTTCGCGAGAAACTCCAAACCATCCATCTCCGGCATTTTGATATCGGAGAAGATGAGGTCGTACGCTTTGGCTTGCGCCATCTCCAAACCCTGCTTGCCGTTTTCTGCTACTTCCACCTCATGTCCTTCGTCGGCAAGGATCTCTTTGAGCGTATTGCGAATGCCGCGTTCGTCGTCTATAATCAGTATTTTTGCCATGGTCATGAAAACTTTACTAAATCGGGCACAAAATTACGACTTTTTTCTGAATTATGCAAGTATTTAAAGAATTTTGCAAAAAAAAGCAAATAAATTTGGTCATGTCAAAAAAAAAGCCTACCTTTGCAATCGAAAATGTGGGTTATAGTGTAAACTATGTTTTATAACATATATTTTTATTTAAAAACCAACTTTTTTATTTAACTAACTAAAATCATTATTACAATGAAAAAGATTTTATCTCTTTTTGCAGCTGTTCTGTTCGCAGGCAGTATGATGGCTGCAACCGTAATGACTTGTGCCGAAGCTCGTGAAGCAGCTTTAAGCGTTTCTGCTAACAATGAGTTGTACAACAACGGTGAAGAAATTGAGGTTACCGCTTATGTAACCAGCATCGCTTATGCTTTGAAGGATGGCTCGATGAGTTTCTGGATGGCTGACGCTGCTGATGGTGGTAATGTTCTTGAAGCTTACAAGTGCGCAATTGCTGATGCAGCAGACGCTCCTGTAGTTGGTGACAAGGTAAAAGTTACCGGTAATCTGACAAAGTATAACACGACTCCGGAGTTTGCACAAAATTGCACATGCGAGATTCTTGAAAGAGCGGGAGCTCCTGAGAACCTTGGTCCGAAAACGATCGCTGAGTTCTTGGAATTAAAGAATGCTAAAGATACTTGTATCTTAAGAGGTGCCGTTGCTAATATTGTTATGGACAAAACAGATCCTACCAAGTACAATGCTTATGGAAACTTTGACCTAGTTGATGCTACTGGTTCGTTGTACATCTATGGCCTGTTGACTCCGGAGGGTGAAGCCCAGAAGTTTATCGAAATGGGAATTAATGAAGGAGACTCGATCACTATCAAAGCTCTCTACGCTGAGTACAATGGAAACCCGCAAGCAAAGAATGCCATTTTGGTAGAAGGTGGCAGCGTAGTTCCGGTTGAGGAAGCTGACGTAGTATTCACAAGTGCTGATTTCAACGGTCAAGGTACTTCCGGTACGGGTAGTGAAGTAACGGCTACCAAGAATGGCGTGACCTTCACTTGTGACAAGGCATATGGAGATCAATACGGTGTTCGTTGCTACAAGAATGGAGTTGTGACTATCTCTTCTACCGAGCAGCAAATCGGTAAGATCGTATTCGAGTTCGCTACCGTTAGCGGTAAATATTACAATGGCGACTTGGATGAGGAAATCGTTGTTAATGCAAATGAGTGGACAGCTACTCTGACTAACCAAGCCCGTATGAACAAGATCTCGATCTTCTTCGGCGAGTATGAGAAACCGGAAGTGGATACGCTGACTGCAGCTGAGGCACTGGCAGCCGCTCAAGCACTGGAAGTTGGTGCAACGCAGAAGGTTGTATGTATGGCTTATATCGCTAACATCAAGACTCCGTATAGCGAGGAGTTTGGTAACATTACTGTTTGGTTGAACGATGATCCTACTTCTACTTATGGTGACATCCAGGCTTACCGCGCTAAATGTTCGGCTGAGGATGGTGCTGCTATCGCAGAGCACGACCTCGTACTCATCGAGGGTAATGTAACCCACACTCAGAACCAAGATGCTTCCAAGGACTACTATGAGTTCGCTTCGGGTGCTCAACTGAAACTGCTGGAGAAAGCTCAGGGCATCGAGAATATCGAGCTGACCGAGAAGGTACAGAAAGTAGTTGTTGATGGCGTTATCTACATCATCCGCGACAACAAGATGTTCAACGTTCAGGGCACACAGGTTCGTTAATCAACGAAATATATATTACGATAAGAAAGCTGCTTTTAAAGGCAGCTTTCTTATTTTGCATATAAAACGTAAAAAAGTTCGCCAAAACTTGCATATTTCAAATATTTGTTATAACTTTGCAGCGGATTTGAAAGTTCGTTACGAATCTACAAACAACCATATCATTATAACAAACAATCTTTATTAATCCATGAGAAAAATTATTTCCCTATGTGTGTGTTTGTGCGCGGTAATTATGATGTACGCGCAGGCGCAAAAAGTGACTGGATTGGTACTGGATGCGAAGACCCAAGAGCCGCTGATTGGCGTCTCGGTCTTGGAGTTGGGTACCACCAATGGTGTCGTGACCGATCTGGATGGTAATTTTACCCTATCGGTACAGCCGAATGCGAAATTGCAGTTGTCATACATCGGTTACCACCCGATGGAGATGCTTGCCAATAAGAGCAACTTCGGTATCATCGCTATGGAGCCGGAGGCTATTGCGCTGGAGGACGTTACGATCACCGGACAGATGGCTCGTACGCAGCAGACTCCGGTAGCCGTGAGTCAGATTACGGCGCTGGAAATTGAGGAGCGTCTGGCGGGTCAGGAGTTTCCGGAAGTACTGAAACACACCCCGGGCGTACATGCCAACGGTCAAGGTGGCGGCTGGGGAGACTCCGAGATCTGGATGCGCGGATTTGACAACACCAATGTGGCTACGATGATCAATGGTGTACCGATGAACGACATGGAAGGCGGTACTGTGTATTGGTCTAACTGGCAAGGCCTCTCTGATGTGACAAGCGTTATGCAGACCCAGCGCGGTATGGGTGCCAGCAAACTGTCGGCTCCGTCTGTCGGCGGTACAATTAACATCGTGACCCGTGGTATCGACGCCAAGAAAGGTGGCGCTATCAGCTATTCGATGGGTAACGATGGCTACAACAAAGTGATGTTCTCCGTTAGTACCGGTCTCATGAAGAACGGCTGGGCAATCACGGTTCTTGGTAGTCGCACATGGGGCGATGGCTACATTCAGGGAACTGGTTTCCGAGGCTATAGCTATTTCGTAAATATATCGAAGCGTATCAACGAGAACCATCAGTTGTCGCTGACCGGCTTCGGAGCGCCTCAGTGGCACTGGACTCGTCCTTCGGGATCGTCGGGCGCACTGCTTCTTTCGGAATGGAACCGAGTGGAGCAGTATATGCCGAGTGGTATGGATCGCCGTCGCTACAATCCGTCGTATGGTAAGGATCGTCGCGGTGAGCAAGCCGGAACGAACTACAACCAATACCACAAGCCGCAGATATCGCTCAACCATATTTGGCAAATTGACGAGACCAGCAGTCTCTCGACAACGGCCTACGTATCTATCGGACGCGGTTTCGGCCGTACTGCCGAGAACGGACTGAACTCTAAATACACGTACAGCGATTTGACCCGCGGTGCATACAATGGTCTGGTGACCACTACCTTCCGCGACGAGACGACAGGTATGTTCGACTACGCAATGGTGCAGGATATCAACGCTGCATCGGAGTATGGTTCGGAACTTGTTATCTGCGAGAACCGCAACGATCATAACTGGGTGGGACTTGTTTCTACCTACGATAAGAAGTGGTTTGAGTGTCTGGAGCTGACAGCCGGTGTGGATGTGCGCTGGTATCAGGGTATTCACCGAGCAGTGATCAGCGACCTGTTTGGCGGCAGTTATTATATCGATGCTACCCGCTCGAAAGTGCTGCCGGAGAACAACCCCAAGGCGAACGACCCGGACTGGGTGAACGAGAAACTGGGTGTAGGCGATATTGCTTACCGTGACTACACGGGTACAATTGTACAAGAGGGCGTGTTCGGTAGTCTGGAGTATAGCCGGAACAACCTCTCGGCCTTCGTCAATGGTTCGGTGTTCTTCAACCATAACTGGCGTACTGATCGTTATTACTACGACAATGTGACGGCGCGCGACTCGACGCTCCGCATAGGTGGAACCATCAAAGCCGGCGTCAACTATAAGTTCGCTAAATACCACAATGTATTCGTTAACGCTGGTTTCATCAGCCGTGCGCCGAAATATCAGGCGATCTACATGTCTGTCAGCACATCGAATGCAATCAATAATGAGGCGAAGAACGAAAAGATCGCTTCTGTTGAGGTCGGATATGGCTTTGAAAACCAATACGCCAGCATTCACCTGAACGGTTATTATACCAAATGGATGGATAAGACCATGACCAAGTACGGTAACTTGAGCGACCCGGACCAGACCGCGTTCTATATGAATATGACGGGTGTCAGTGCCCGCCACATGGGTCTGGAATTGGAAGCCAAAGTACGTCCGACTAAATGGGTTGAACTGAGCGCGATGGTTTCCTTGGGCGATTGGAAATGGGATAGCGATAGCGTCATCGGTCGCGCCTACGACGAGCATGGCTTTGCTATGACGGAAGATGGTAAACGCACCGAGATAGGTGCTCCGGACCACGCTTGGGCTATCGTGAATATGAAGGGAATCCACGTTGGCGGTCAGGCTCAGACGACAGCCAACTTCGGTATTTTGTTCAAGCCGTTCAAAGGTTTCCGTATCGGTGGCGAGTACACACTGTACGATCGCAACTACTCGTACTATTCGTTCTCGGGTAGCAACTTGAGTCTGGGGAAAACGATGAATATCGTAGAACCTTATCGTTGCGGTTTGGGTGGATCGCTTGACTTGCGCGCAAGCTATTCGTTCGACATGGGCCCGCTTCGCGCTACCATTCGCGGTAACGTGACTAACGTACTCAACCAGTACTACATCGAGAAGGCATGGTCAGCCAACACTGCTTCGACCGGACCGGTGGAGAATACGAAGGATAATATCTACTTCTTCTACAACAAGGGACGGCAGTGGAATATCAGTCTGAAATTACAATTCTAAGAACTAAAGAATAAGGACAAAAGATTTAAATGAATACAATTATGAAAACAAAGTATATCTTATCCGTCGTTGCCTTAACTTTAGGACTGACGGCTTGTGAAAACTATTTCGATGAGAAATACATGGATAACGGTGATCCTCAGATTGTCGTGGTTGAGAACTATGACTACACACTGACCTCTGACGATTACAAGACGATTGCTAACAACAAGACAAACAAGGTTTACGCAGCCTATTTGGATAGTATTGAGGGTAAAAACGTGTATGTTGAGGCGCTGGCTTTGGTAGGAGAAAATCGCGTATTCAATGAGAACGCCACAGCAGATATGTATGTGCCGGCATATATTTACAATAAGTATCCGCAGGTGGACCAGGGGAGCACGTTTAACGTAACCTATCGTTATTTTGAGGGCCTGCCTGAGTATCTGAAAATCTATGACAACGTTGAGCAGTACAAGCTGACGGCTGCCGACTATAAGAATATCTGGGGTAATTCGGACACTAAATATCTGACGCCTGCTACGTTGGCTGAATTGGAGGGAGTGTTGCCGCAGGTAGAAGATGACTATCTGTTGGGTGTAGTGTATGACTATAGTAGCAAGGAACCCGATGAAGGCGGACAAATCGAAGAGACCCGCGAAGAGATTTACATCTACAGCGGCGGTGTGATTTGGAAGCTCTATGAAGACCCGGAACATACGTTTGTCCTATTGCCGACCTACGCATATGGAAGAGTGGAGAAATATCTGAATGATTTGTATCCGTATCCGGCGAAAGATGACAAAGTGGTAGTGATGCAGTATGACAGCAAAGCAAAGAAATACGTCGCCACCGAGTATAACTACGACGGTCTGCTCTGGATAGCCAATACGGGGGTCATCGACGAGAGCATGTCGTTTGTCTTAGCTCAGGGATGGCAAGCAAACCTCTCTACCTACTACAAACAGGCTGTAGCCGGTGATGGCAATATGGGCAAACTGACCTTGGAACACTACGATCTGGAGGATGGCATCACCTATATCTGGGCGTTCAATAACACCTATGGTATGAAGGCCAGTGCCTACTACAGTGGCCCGCACTACGGCGAAGGATGGTGCATTACGCCGAAGATTAAGTTGAAAAACTCGACGGAACCGGCACTCAGTTTTGACCAAGCTATCAACTATGGTCCTACCGACGAGACGCGTATGACGCAATTGACCGTTTGGGTCAGCACAGACTATAGCGGCAACGCACACGAGGCCACATGGGTTCAACTGCCGTGGAATGCATGGGACAACGAGAAGGGTATCGGATTCCCGGATGCCAACAGTTGGACGTTCTACAACTCCGGTCGCATGGACCTCAGCGCTTGGAATGGACAGACGATCTACATCGGCTTCCGTTACAAATCTGAACCGGGACAGACCTGCTCGACCTGGGAAGTGAAGAACATCCTCGTTAATGAACCGGAAGTGGAAGTAATCTTAGATTGATATTATTAATATCCCTTTTATGAGCGACTCGCAGTATTGCGGGTCGCTTTTTTTTTTATGCTCATAATAGCCGCATTAGAGGCGCGTTGGACTCATGTACTGGTAATGTCGTATCCCGCACCTACCTATAATATACTATGTATATTATCCCGTGATTTTGGAATTTTACTGTTTTTATACCCCGATTTTGCCACATGGAAACTACAAAAGTGAAAAATGTTTCCATTTTTCTTGCATATATCAATTCTTTTTTGTAATTTTGCAGCCGTTTTGAGTCAAGACCAACAAATCCATATTATTAAGACGGCCGGCGAACTATTCTTTCGCCTCGGTATTCGTTCTGTTTCCATCGATGATATCTGTCGTGAATTGGGAATGTCGAAGAAGACGTTCTATGTTTATTTTGCGTCCAAAGATGAAATGATCGAGCAGATGTTACAGGCCAATTTGGATTATATGGCTGACAAAATGAACGGTTTGTTGGCTTTAAAAGATTTCCGTCAATTGGTGAAGGTGTTTATCAAGCGTCAGGAGTCGGAGAAAAACGATGTACGTCGTGTGCCGCAGTTGGTGTATGAATCCCCATCAATTTGCGGATTTTCAATTGAAATGCTTTGAGACTCAGAAGAATTTCATCATGCAATATCTTGAAATGGGTGTGGAGCAGGGTCTCGTGCGCGCGGATCTTAATGTAGAATTAACAGCCGTTCTGTTTGCAAAGATTCATAGCGATGCGATTCGCGATTTTGAAGTCATAGAGGCCCACAATCATAATATGCATCAATTGGCTCACACCGCCATGGATGTATTCGTGCGCGGCGTGCTCAGCGAAGAAGGACTGAAGCTGTTTGAGAATTAAGAATTTTAAAATGGAATTAATATAATGAAGAAAGTATTTGTTATTTTATCGGCCGTGCTGTTGAGTACTTCGTTGTTCGCGGAGGACCATGTGATGGCGGCTACGAAGAGTTACTATCATACACAGGACAGCGTACCGTCCTCGTTGAGCCTGAGCTTGAGAGATGCGCAGAACTATGCGATCAAACAGAACCGTAGCCTGAGGAATGCTTCGCTGGCGGTTCAGGAGGCTTATGCGAAGCGCTGGCAGACGATCGCAGCCATGCTGCCGCAGGTGGATGGAAGTTACAGTTACAGCAACTACCTCGGTTATTCGGCTACGATGTCCACAGCCATGGGTGAGTTTACAATCAACATGCCTAATGTGGGGGCTCTCGGAGCCACTGCTTCGGTAGGTATCAACGGGCAAGGGATCGTAGGCGTACTGCTTAATAATATCGCGATTGATATGAAGAAGATTTCTCTTGACAAATCGGAGAGTGAGCTTCGTGGAAGCGTGATGAGCAGTTATGTGAGCCTGTTGGCGCTTCAGAGTATTACCGAACTGCTGGACTCCAGTCTGGTGAACATCCAGAACTTGGAATCGATCACCCAGAACGCCGTGAATGCGGGTGCGGCAGAGCAGACTACGGCGGACCAGATCCGTGTACGCGTGAATACGATGAAGAATAACATCAATATCCAGAGGCGTAATATCGAGTTGGCGACCAATACTCTGAAAGTGCTGTTGGATGTGCCGGTGGAGACCGAACTGACGCTGACCGACAGTATTGATGATATCCTCTCTCCGGAGCGTGTGATCTCTCTGCTGAGCGAGAATTTCCGGATTGAGAACAACCTGAACTATCAACTGCTGCAAAAGCAGGTGGAACTCGCCAAACGTAATGTACACATGGCGGGTTGGGCATATGGTCCGACAGTAGCGCTGGCTTATAACTATACCAACCAGCAGTATTATGGCGAGGGCGGTATGCGTATGACGCCTCCGAACGTGATTCAAGTGAGCGTGAAGATGCCGCTTTGGTCGTCCGGAAAACGCGCTGCCGGGGTGGTGGAGAAGAAGATCGCTCTCGAGGAAGCGAAGAACACGCTCTCCGAGACCACCGACAATCTGGCTATCCAGTACCGCCAGCTCTGCTTCGATCTTACCAATGCCTATGAGACCTATATGAATGAGAAAGACAATATCGAGGTGGCGCAACGCGTCTTCAAATCGCAGACCGAGAAGTTTAAATGGGGTGCTGCTTCGCACCTCGAACTGACCAATGCCTCCAACGACCTGATCAATGCGCAATCGACCTATGTGAACGCGATGCTTTCGCTCGTCAATGCGCAGGTTGAGTTAGAGACTTTCCTCAATAATTAACCGGCATGACGGCATAACGACATAACGAAAAAATATAAAACAACCATCATAATGAAAAAGAATTTTCTTTACATCCTTGCCGCTCTGGCTCTGGTAGGCTGCGGCAAACAGACAGAGACGACTGAAGTCGAAGAGACGGAACGCGTGGAGCAGGTTCGCACTACCGTTCTCCAACCGCGTGAGATAGAGCGCGAGATATCCGTTTCTACCAACCTCCAGGGGTATCTTACCCAAAATGTATCGCCGTCCTTGACGGGAAGAATAGAGCATATCTATTGTGAGGTGGGTAATCATGTGACCAAAGGTACGGATCTGGTTCGCATGGACCAGACCCAGTACAAGACCACCAAGATCTCGATGGCGAACCTCGAGGTGGAGAAGAACCGTATTACCCAGCTGCTCCGTTCCGGTTCGGCTACGCAGCAGCAGTACGACCAAATCACCACCCAGTATAACTCTACCAAAGAGCAACTGGAGTTTCTGGAGCAGAACACGTATGTCAAGGCTCCGTTTGCCGGTGTTATCTCTGCCAAGAACTACGAGGACGGCGAGCTCTACGGCGGCCAGCCTATTCTGGTACTTACCCAGATAGACAAACTCAAAGCACTTGTTGCTATACCGGAAGCTTACTTCCCGCAGTTCAAAGCAGGTATGAAACTGACGCTCACATCGGAGATTTATCCCGATAAAGTGTTCCCTGCTACCGTGGAAGTCGTTTATCCGACCATCGATGCAGCAAGCCACACTTTCCAGATTAAGATTGTCATCCCGAATAGCAAGAATCTCCTGCGCCCGGGTATGTATGTCACAACAACCATCGGTCTGGGCAAGGCAAACACGATTGTAGCTCCCTATCAGTCTGTTGAGAAACTCGTCGGCGCTAACGACCGTTATGTGTTCATCAATGAGAACGGACGCGCTAAACGTGTAGCTGTCGAACTGGGGCAACGCTTCGACCAAGAGATTGAAATCATCGCACCGGAAATCGTACCGGGTGTAGAATTAGTCACCACCGGCCAGCACAAACTCGTCGATGGAGTAAAAATCAATGTAGTGGAATAATTTATAATTTACAATTCACAATTTACAAAGCGTCCTATAGGGTTTGGTACAAAAAGAAAAGTCCGTACGGGTCTTAAAAACTTTGTACAATCTCATAAAGCCCTTTGTTAATTGATAATTGATAATTGTTAATTGAATTATGAGCATTTATAAATCAGCAATCCAAAAACCGGTAACGACAGCCCTTATCTTTGTGGCAGTCATTGTCATCGGTGTCTATAGTTTCATCAAACTGCCGATTGACCTGTTCCCCGAGATGGATCCGCCGTATATCACGGTCATGACCACCTACGCGGGCGCATCGGCATCCGAGATGGAGACGAACGTGACCAAGGTTATGGAGAACGCCCTGACCTCCGTCGATCACCTCAAGCATATCACTTCGCAATCGAAGGATAACATGTCTCTTGTGGTTCTGGAGTTGGAGTGGGGTGCGAATATGGACGAAGCGGTCAACGACGTGCGGTCGTACATCGATATGACCAAATCGAACTTACCCGACAACTGCGGAACGCCGATGATCTTCAAGCTCTCGACGTCCTCCATGCCGGTTTGTATGTATTCGATCACGGCGAATGAGACCTACCCGGGTTTGGATAAGATCCTCAACGACAAAGTCATCCCGCAGCTCAACCAGGTGGACGGTATCGGTAATATCTCCCTCTCGGGTTCGCCCGACCGCTATGTCTATATCGATATCGACCAGCAGAAGCTCGATGCCTACGGCCTGACGCTCGAGCAGGTGGGTAATGTCGTTTCGGCCAATAACCTCAACCTCTCTTCGGGTACGATCAAGATGCCGCAGGAACAATACCAGATGCAGGTTCGCTCCGAGTATATCGAGTCGTCCGAGATCGAGAACCTGATGGTGACCATGACCCCGGCCGGGCAGCAGGTCTTCATCCGCGATATAGCGACTGTCAAGGATACTATCAAGGATCTGACCCTCGATGATAAAACCGACGGTCGTGAGTCCGTATGTCTGTTAGTGGCCAAGCAGACCGGTGCCAATACCGTCAAGGTATGCCGCGATGTGAGAAAGGAATTGGATAAGATCCAGAAACAACTGCCCTCCGATGTCAAGATCGAGCAGATCTACGATAGTTCGGAGAATATCCAAAACTCCATCAACTCCCTCGAAGAGTCCATCGGCTATGCCCTGCTCTTCGTCGTGCTCGTCGTGCTCTTCTTCCTCGGCAAATGGCGTGCAACGATTATCATCGGTATCACGATTCCTATTGCGCTGATCGTGGCGTTCATCTATCTGGGCCTGGCGGATTCGTCGCTCAATATCATCTCGCTCTGTTCGCTGACTATAGCGATAGGTATGGTCGTGGACGATGCCATCGTCGTCTTGGAGAATATCACTCGGCACGTGGAACGTGGCGAAGATCCGCACGATGCCGCCATCTATGCTACCAACGAGGTCTGGGTGTCGGTTATCGCTACCACGCTTGTGCTTGTGGCCGTATTCGTACCGCTGACGATGCTCAATGGTATGGCCGGTATCATGTTCCACGAACTGGGTTGGATCGTGACCGTCGTATGCTGTACCTCCACGCTGGTCGCTATCTCCCTCACTCCGATGCTCTGCTCCAAACTGCTGAAAGCCAAGAAAGTGCATGTGGATGAGAACGGCAATCTGGTGGATGACGAGGCAGGCAAGAAAGGCTGGTATGACCGTACGGTGGTGCACATGCTTGACGTCATTGACGAGTATTACGCCAAGTCGCTGGGCTGGTGTCTTCGCCACAAGGCGCTCACCTTCCTTATCCTCATTGCTTTCTTCGTTGCCTCTCTGATTCCTGTTTTTGCAGGCAAGATCGGTTCGGACTTCATGCAGGAGCAGGATAACGCCAATCTCTCCGTCACCGTCAAACTCCAACGCGGTACGCGTATCGAGGAGACCCTCAAGACCGCGCGTAAGTTAGAGACCCGATTCATGGTCCTCGTGCCCGAGATCGAGCTTATCTACACCTCTGCCGGTTCGAACGATGATGCGACCATTGCCGCGCTCTTCTCTTCGACGATGAATAACAAGATCTCCATGACCGTCCGTCTGCCTAAGAAATGGGAGCGTGACCAGACTATCTGGGAGATAGCCGAGATCCTCCGTCAGGAGATGGCGCGTTACCCCGAGATCGTCGAGTACCAGTGTCAGGTAGCTTCGAACGGTCCTGGTGGTGGCAGCAACACCGTCGATGTGGAGATTTACGGATATGATTTCGACAAGACCTCCCAGCTCGCGGAGCAGACCCGCCGTCTTTGCATGGCTTTGCCCGGTGCGCGTGATGTCAATATATCCCGTGAGGACGACCGTCCGGATATCAAGATCACTGTCGATAAGGAGAAAGCTTCCCGTCTCGGACTCTCTTCGGCAACCGTCTCTACCTACCTCCGCAACCGCGTGGCGGGTATGAACTGCGGTTACCTCAAGGACGACGGCTCCGAGTACGACATCGTCGTCAGACTCCGGGAGGAGGATCGTAACTCGATTTCCGACATCCTCAACCTCTCTATCCCTACGCCGACCGGCAAGAAAGTGAAACTCTCCGAGGTGGCGCAGATAGGTGAGTACTGGGCGCCGCCAACTATCGAGCGTAAGTCCCGTCAACGTATCGTCACCGTCAAGGTCACGCCGTATAACACTTCCCTCGGTGAGTTAGCAGGCCAAATCGAAGCAACCGTCCTGCCACAACTCGACCTGCCTATGGGGTACTCAACCCATATCGGCGGTAACTACGAGGACCAGCAGGAGACCTTCGGCGACATGGGTCTGCTCTTCGCACTCATCGTCCTGCTCGTCTATATCACCATGGCGTCGCAGTTCGAGTCGCTCCGCATGCCGTTCATCATCATGTTCACTATTCCGTTTGCCCTTTCGGGTGTCATCATCGCGCTCTGGCTCACGGGTCGAAGCCTTGATATGATTGGTGCCTTGGGTATCGTCCTTCTGGTAGGTATCGTCGTCAAGAATGGTATCGTCCTCGTGGACTATATCAACCTCATGCGAGAGCGTGGACACGAGCTCAACGAAGCCATCACGATGTCTGGACGCTCACGTATCCGACCGATCCTCATGACCGCGTTCACCACCATCCTCGGTATGGTGCCGATGGCGGTGTCTAACGGTGAAGGTGCGGAGATGTGGCAACCTCTGGGTATCGTCGTCATCGGCGGTCTGACCGTCTCGACATTCCTGACGCTCTACCTCGTGCCCGTCCTCTACGGTGCTATGACCAAGCACGGTGACCGCGACAAAAAGGAAGCCCTCCGCAAGAAATTCATCTTCATGGATATAAAAGTGAAGAAAGAAAATGCCTGATTAGTAATTTTTAATTCGTAATTTTTAATTTTTAATTCCTATGAAGAGTGTAATGATTGTATTTAATCAGGCCAATACGGGTCGTGTCGAATATATGTTGGACGTGCTGGGCATCAACGGTTTCACGTTTTTTGAGCAAGTGCAGGGCCGCGGTACGAATGGCGGTGAACCTCGTCGCGGTACGCACGCATGGCCGGAGATGAACTCCTGTGTCATCACAGTGGTAGAGGATGAACAACTGCCGGCTTTGTTGGAGTCCATTAAGAAACTCGACATGCGTAACGAAGAAGTGGGTGTTCGCGCGTTCGTCTGGAATATTGTAGCTACGGTATGATTCAAATTGAAAAGGTAAATAAATCATTTGGGGCACAGCAGGTCCTTAAAGACGTCTCGCTGACCATTCCCGAAGGACAAGTGCTGGGTTTACTGGGACCGAACGGTGCCGGTAAGTCCACGCTGATGAAGATCCTTATCGGGCTATGGAAAGCGGACTCGGGTATGGTTTCTACTCCTCCGCGTATCGGCTACTTGCCGGAGAATAACCCGCTTTACGAAGAGATGTACGTCATTGAGTATCTGCGTTTCATGGCCCAGATGACTCAAATTGGAAATTGGAAATTGGAAATTGAAGATTTGATTGACCGGGTAGGCCTGACCCCGGAGTGCCATAAGCATATTCGCGAACTGAGCAAAGGGTATCGTCAGCGGGTCGGATTAGCGCAGGCGCTCTTGGGTGACCCGCAGTTACTCATCCTTGACGAACCGACCACAGGTCTCGATCCCAACCAACTGGTAGAGATACGAAGTCTCATTCGTTCGCTTGGAAAAGACCGTACAGTTATCCTCTCCACGCATATCATGCAGGAGGTTCGGGAGATGTGCGACCGAGTCGTCATTCTCGACCACGGTGAGATAAAGGCCGACAAACCCATCAACGAAATTATCGATTTGGAACAATTATTTATTGATAGTACGCATTGGCAGAATTTGATATACGACAACAAATGAGCGAAAAGGAGCAGGACAATGCGCTTCGCCCTTTATGCTTTGCTGACTTTGCCGGACAGAGTAAGGTCACTTCGAACCTTAAGATCTTCGTAGAGGCCGCTAAACTGCGCGGCGAGAGTCTGGACCACGTGCTGCTCTTCGGCCCTCCGGGACTCGGTAAAACGACCCTGAGTAACATTATTGCTAATGAATTGGGTGTAGGTTTCAAAGTGACCTCAGGTCCGGTGCTGGACAAACCCGGTGATTTGGCAGGACTTCTAACGAGTCTTGAACCGAATGACGTCCTTTTCATCGATGAGATTCATCGTCTGAGTCCGATCGTGGAGGAGTACCTCTATTCGGCGATGGAGGACTATCGCATTGATATCATGATAGACAAAGGTCCTTCGGCTCGTACGATTCAGATTGATCTGAACCACTTCACCCTCATCGGTGCTACTACCCGAAGCGGATTGTTGACAAGCCCGCTCCGTGCGCGTTTTGGTATCAACTGCCATTTGGAGTACTACGATGCCGACATCCTCGCCGGTATCGTCAAACGTTCGGCACGGCTCTTGGGCGTGGAGATCAACGAGAAAGCGGCAGGTGAGATCGCCCGTCGGTCACGCGGTACGCCCCGTATAGCCAACGCCCTGCTGCGTCGTGTGCGTGATTTCGCGCAGGTGAAGGGCAATGGGGCCATCGATTTAGAGATCGCCAAATATGCGTTGGAAGCACTCAATATTGACACCTTCGGTCTCGACCAGATTGACAACAAACTGCTCACCACCATCATCGATAAGTTCCGTGGCGGACCGGTCGGACTCAACACCATCGCTACCGCTATGGGCGAAGATGCCGGTACAATAGAGGATGTCTACGAACCCTTCCTCATCAAAGAAGGCTTCATCAAACGTACGCCGCGTGGACGTGAAGCGACGGAACTGGCCTATAAGCACCTGGGTAAGACGCCCATCAGTGCGGACGGACAACAGTCGATGTTTTAACTCTCGTGAGTGATGATATAATACGGAATATCGAGCGCTTGGATCTCTGATTCATAGCGCTCGAATAGTTCTTGGCGCATGGTGTCCGATCCGTTGTAGCGGGTAGGGTCTGCCTGCCAAGGTATATCCGGTTTGGTCAGCAGATAGGCGTCCATCGGATACTTCTTTATCGCCACGTCTAACCATTCCGGAACGCGACCGAAAGCATAGTCGAACCAAACCTTTGTGATGATCAGTTCGGTATCAAAGAAGACCAACTGAGGCTGTTCGTTCGCAAGACGCTCCATCTCATTTATCTGATGCTTTGCAATCTCGCATAGCTGATCGTAACTGACCTCTTTCGATTCGCCTGACTCAAGCCGCTGTGCGATATAGTCACGCGCGTACTCCGGCACAAGCACACCCTTGTATCGTTTCGATAAATAACGGGCAAGAGAACTCTTACCTGTACTCTCCGGTCCTATGATACCTACTCGAAACATTACCTCGTCAGCATCAACTTGATATTCAGACCGATGTTATCGGCCTTAACGGGGTAAGAAGAGGAGATAAGCGGTGTGGTACCCTGATGGTCGTAGAAGAGCTGCAGGTTAATCTTCTGACTCAACACATAGTCCGCCGAGATCTTAATAGCCAGCACGCGGTTACCTGACGAAGCCTGCGTGATACCTTCATCGATCTTACGCAACAGCATCTTCACATCTTTGTACGATACATCTACTTGTATCTTCAGGTCGTTGCTTACTTTCTTCTGTCCGCCGTCTTTCTTTTTGGCAATGAAACTGAGGTTCTTGATGGTGTAGCCGCCGCCGATGACAAACTCGTCGGTATGACCTTCGGTCAACTGCACGCTGGTCACATTCAGCGCTAAGTTACGTTGTTTGCGATACTCGGCTTTGACGTTCAGCGAGTTCTTCATCGTCAGGTTCAGTCCGATGAGCGGGCTGAAGGCCTCGGTGATCGTGACGGTACTGATGTCGTAGGCCGCACTCGGGTGCGGAGCGTCTGTGGTGACATCGCGCACGAAACCGATATTCTTGTTATTACCATCCGCACCTACCCAGGTCGAGTAACTGCCGAAGGAACCGATCGCGTACTTACAGGTGTAGGCGTGCGTCAGGGTGACGGACTTGAAGTGATCGCGCATCCACGGCAAACGACCTAATCCATCGTAGGTCACGGACCAGTTCGGCAGAATCCTCAGGATACCCATGAACGGATTCAGACTGACCTTATTGGGGTCTCTACCGGTGTAGGCTGCTAAGAACGCGGGTACCAAGACATCCGCCGAGTTGCTATTGACGCGACCATGTTTATTCGGGTCGTACTTCGTACCTTCCGGTATATTACTCATCCAGCCCGTAGAGGGTAGGGTGATGCCGGTGTATTGATCTTGTACACGTCCGGTAAGGATTTCGCGGTTGACCAGGAACTGGTCGTACGCCGAGTTGGCGAAGTTCTCCTCCTGTTTGCCGATGCGGCTAAACATCGTTCCGATAGCTACCTGCGTGATGTTATACGAACCGGTGATATTCTCCATCAAGTCACCGTAACTGTAGGTGATTGAGGTGGATTGCGCCATATAACGCTTACCGTTTAACTGCACCTTCAAGCCCGGCAGCGGTTCGAGTGTTAACTTGATATCGAAATCCGAAGTGTGTGCGCGTGTAGCGGGCTGCACGATAGAGGTGTCGCCGGATAACCATCCGTGCGTTTGAGCGCGCTGCATCCAGTCATGCGCAATGAAACCGAAGGCGAAGTCATAACCCGGAGCATTCGCTCCGTCCACTTTACGCTGACCCATGAAACCGGCCTCCGGCATGAAGCCCGGCACGGTCATAGAGTTCGTCTCGCGGTAGGTCACTTGCAGACGACGGAACATCGTACCTACATACGCAAACATATCTCCCGCTACCTGCTGCGGCGATCGTTCATTCGGGTCGCGGGTCGTCACGGTGATGGTGGCTTTAGCGCAATCCGATTTCGGTACGATGCTTACTTTTGTGTTACCGGCCGGCTTGAAGTTCACCGGTATACTCTTACCTGTGGAGTCGGCTACCGTTACGGTCAGCGTCTCGCTATTGAGGCGGTGGGTTACTTCGATCGGTTCCCCTTTCTTCAGCGGTACCGTCTGGGTGTAGGTCTTGGGTTTGAAGGCCCGTCGAGTGGTTCGACCGCCATAGCGCTGGGTGATCATCTTCCAGTATTTCGACTTACCGTACCAGGTCTCGAAGTTGATACTTCCGTCTACTTGCCAACTCTGCAGCGAGCTGACGGTGTTACCGCGGTTGATACCATTCGTCGTCGAAGCAGTACGTGTCCAGTTGTAATTCGCGTTGTACGAACCGTTAGCCGTCAAGGCGTCAAGCCCCGGGATACGGTTAAACGGTACGTTCCAGGAAGCCGTGAAGACCTGTTGATAGGTGTACGGCGAACCGAATTTAGCCAACGAGCGTTGGATCGTATCTCGCCACGCCTCATACTTGTCATGGTTGAACTGCTCGTCGAAATAGCGGCCGTTCAGGATCTCCGGCGTGTACTGACCTTCATCGATGATGGCATTCATCGCGCTTTGGAAACTGAACTTCATGTTCTTGGTCAGGTCGTATTTGATATCGACATGACGATCCCAGGTGAAGTCCTTGCTGTAAGTCAGGTCCATCGCCTCTGCACTCGTGCCGGCCAGGTCACGCAGTTTCATGTGACTGAACGTACGATGCATATTGGTGTTGAACGCCCAGGACTGAGGCAGATAGTAGAAATTCATCTCCTTGAGGAACTTCACTTTGCTTACTTTCTCCACTTTAGCGAACGGTTCCCAAGGCTTGGGGTTGAAGTTATAAGCGTATTGGAAACTACCCTTATGGTCCGTCGTGATATTCCGCTCCAATTCCGGCGAGTGTTCCGACTGCTTGTTATACGAAGCCGAGATACTGAAGTTCGCCGGATCGTAGAACATATCCTTTTTCTTCGAGTGGATATTGACCTTCATGTTACTTACGCTGAACGAGGTGGACTCATGCACGGTGTTGGTCATCTGTTTAATGGAGTCTCGTTCGGCTTTGGTATCATAGGTATCCAAGGTCTCGGATAACTTGACGTCCGTATCCAGCGGGTCGTAGTCCGGTTTGGTGGTCTCGTTGCTGTACGATACGTATAGCGGCATCTGGATCTTCGCCTTCTCGGGGAAGAGACGACCTGCCTCCAGTGCGGCACTCACGCTGAGTTGATAGAAGTTATCGATGTTACGGTCCAGCACGTTCGATTCGATTGAGCCGTAACCTGCGGTCTCTAATCGACCGGCTACGTTCACCTGTGCGATATCGCTGATCGCCAAGGATGCATTCGCCATAGCGGCCACACCGCCTTGTTCATTGAACTGGCTTAGGCGTAACTCGTTCACCCAGATCTCACCGCTCGCCTCGTGCTGACCGTTATTGCGCACACCGATCATGATGGTTGAGACCTCTTCTAATGTCGGGTTACCGAGCACGGTAATCTTGTTCTGCGGCTTATCGTTGGCGTCGTCATAGATGACGTACGGAATAGTGTTGCTTACTCCTTCGTTACCGGCTCGCTTCGCTTTGTTACGTGCTGTCTTGGCTGCCGTGAAGACTTTCAGCGGGAAGTCGAACATGTTCTCTTTCGGCCACACGATCTCACGGTCCGAAGCGGAGTTGTTGTTATAGATACCCGGCGGGGTGAGGTGCAGCGGGATCTCGTATTCGTAGTAGTTATTTCGCAGGTCGGTACCCAAACGGATGAAACAGGTCAGGTCGCCGTCCTTCAGGTTCGGGTCCACGGAGGTTAACTGCTCGGCGTGAACGAACATCTGCAGGTTTTTGTACTGACGCATGTCATACCCCGTGTTCTTATACATCGCGCGGGCATCGTACGGACTGAGGTTCATCACGCGCAGAACCATCGCTTGCTCGTTCTGGGCGATCAACTGTGCCTGACCCGGGTCGGTTTGACGACTCACACCCGGAGGTAACACGTAGTTAATCGGCGTGCGGGTGCTGTTCTCTTCGATATTCACGGTCTGTACGTCAATGGAGGCCCCGGTGTTGACCGGCGTTCCGACGGGTGCCAGATCACGCGTGTACTGCCTCCAGTCGCCGCGCACCAGGTCCAGAGTGGCGAAACGCAGGTGGGTCTCATGCTCAAAGCCCGTCAGGTACATACGCATGAAACGGATGGATTTCCAGTTGCGGATAGAACCGATCTTCTGCACGCTGGCGCTGTCGCCGCGGAGAGGGATCTTGAACTGGTACCACGTCACCTCTTGGGTCTCGCCGTTGCGCAGCGTCACACGACTTACTTTTTTCTCTGTGATGTGCTGACGGCCTACCTCCATCATGTCCGGACGGAGAATGACTTTGTATTGATAGTATTTCTCGTATTCGTTCAGCGTGTTATCGAGGTTGATGTCCTCTACATCCGGCGTCAGGGTCGAAGCCGTACCGTAGCTCTCGGTCTGCTGCTCGGTCGCAGGCGAGTTGCCTTCGGTACCGTTGTAGTGCTTGTAACGCTCCAGGATGGGCACTTCCTCGCGGTCGAAATCGGAACCTCTGTAGTAATGGAAATCATCTCCCGCAGGGTCGTTACGCGGCGAGAAGCGGTCACTCTCCCAACGGTTCCACACATCGGGCGAGACGCGGTGCTCCAGCTCAATCAGATACTGTTTGTACGCAGGCCAGTTCTTCTCCTGCTCGCTGTTCAGACCGTTCAGACCGACGTCCTGCAGCGCACGCGAACCGGGTTCATTACTGAAGGCCACTACCGTACTGGTCGTCTTCGGTACATAACCCCAGACGGTGCTATCGACGCGTCCTTGGTCGGCAGCGCTCACCGGCAGACCATGCTCAAACGCTTTCTTGCCGTCGCGCAAGATGTCTTCGCTCACGTCGCCTAAGTTGATATATAACTCGCCGTCGTAACCCTCGGGGTTGGTCAGCATCGGGTCCATCAACCAGAACTGGATATACTCGATATTGGCTTTCTCGAAGTCCGTGCTCTCCAATCGCCGCATGATACCGCCCCAACGGTTCTTCGGATTCAGCAGTTTACCGTCCGGACCAACTTCACTCGCGTTGACGTTATACGAACCTCTCTCCTCCGGGTAGTAGGCCAGGTTGAGGATAGCTAACTTCGTATCTACGTTGCTTGCCTCCTGACGGTTTGGATATATCTCATCCTGATAAACGATACGGGTGCGATGATCGCTCAACGCCGCCAGATCATTACGGATATGAGCCGGTGTGTTGGTCTGCGGGTAGCCGAAGATAGGATCGACAGAGAACCAGGCCAAGTGTGCACGGTTCTTGTTATACGTGATTTGATTGATATCCTTCGATTCATCGAAGACCGTCGGCGTGGAGGCCAAGAACCAATAACTGGGGTAGTGAACGTCGATATTGGTGGTCGTGCTCTCGAAGTCATCGATATAAGCCGTACCCACACTTCCTACGTCCCTGGTGTGACCCGGAATGAGGTGCGCAAACTCGGCATTGATGCTGAAGGTAGAAGGTGCTGTGGCGGTGATCCAAGGAATCTTATCGATCGCGTTCGTGAGCCACTGCATCTCGGTTTTCCAACTTCCGTTGACACCCCAGATCGTGTTCGCTAACGGTTCAGAACCTGTGTTCACTTTCGTGGTCAGCGGGCGTTCACGCAGGTGCATGATCGTTCCTCCGATGACCAGGTCTTTGGTGAACTCGTACTCCAAGTGCGCCCCGAAAAGGCTCTTTCGCTGCATGGAGAAGGTACTCTGGTTCTCCAGTTTGACATCCACGTTCGTGCCGCTCTCTAAGATTGACGAGTTCAGGATGGTTACAGTTCCCATCGTATAGTCCACGGTGTAGTCGACGTTCTCGATGAGCGTCGCACCGCCGGCCGTTACGGTCACACTTCCGCGCGGGATATTCATCGCGCCCAGACGGATCTCACTGCCGTTCGTACCTTTGTATTTACCGGTCAGGTGGAATTTATTCTTCTCGCTTAACTCCTGCGCCACAACGAGCGTCGAGTCATATAATTCCTGGAAACAATATTTGGCTACCAAGGAAGCATCGTAGTCCAGCATTCGCGCCAAGTGTTCGCCGAACGGCTCCAGTACCGGGAAGATGATCTTACCGCTCGAGGAATAAACGGTCAGTCCTTCCAAAAAGTCGAAGCGGCCATCGGGGCTGGTGTTATGCTTCTGGTCCAGGCGGTCGAGGTTCATCACGCGAATCAACTGCTTACCGCTGATCGGACCTTCATTCAGGTATTGCATGTCCGTTCCTACCGAGTCGTTTCGATAGGTGACGTAGAGTTCGAATTTCTCCGACTGAATACTCGTGGCACCGAGGGAATAGATATTCTTCATCATCAGGTCCCATGTGCCGCGGTTCTTTTTCATCGGGGCGTTCGCACTGGACTTCAGCATCTTCAGCGCCAAAGCGTTCGGAGCACGTAACTCTTCTCCTCCGTCCGTAGAAAACTCACCGACTTGATAGACACGGCCGTTATAGGTGTATTCGTAGGCAACTGCCAGCACTTCGTCTTGGTTCAGCGCCGACTTCAAGGAGATATAACCCAAGGAACTATTCAGCGTGTACTCACTGCTCGTCAGCAGACGTGCCGACTCGATCTTCTCGAAGTCCACACCGCCCTCCATGCCGTTCAGTCCCTCAAGGGCAGAACTGGTCTGTTGCAGGTCGCGGAAATCGGTCGTGCGGACCGTAGCGTACAGGCTGTTGGTGTTGTTCTCCGGCGGACCGCTCATCGGACCGCCCCAACTCTCGTTCTGGGTATGACGGGCACTCTCGCCAAGGTCCGTGAAGGCGACGATATTACGTGCCTGGTCGTAGTTACCCCGTTTATTGGTCACCCATACCTCGATCTTATTAATCGTCACACCGCTCGCGATATAAGGCACGCTGGCCATGGCGTCTTCGTATTGATCGCGGAAGAAATGGCCCAAGAAGAAGTGGCGGTTCTCATCGTAGTTGTCGCCGCTGATATCGAAGCGGGTGGTCTGTGCTCCGCCTTTACTGCTTACCGTCTGTGCCTCGCTGTTCTGCTGACTGATTAAGGCTTGAATCTTGAATTTGCCGAATTTTAAATTCGTCTTGATACCAAACAACGCCTTGCTACCGCGGATCAGAGACGAAGGTAAGTCCATCGTCACATTACCGGCCTCGATACTCTGGATGATATCGTCTTCCTCGCCCTTGTAGTTCAACTTCAGGTTCTGTTGGTCGAAACTGAAAGACGCCTCGGTGTTATAACTGAGGTTGAAGTTCAGTCGCGTACCTACTTTACCTTGAATGCTCGCTTGGATCTTCTCGTCGAAATCGAAGATGTTGTTGTTTCGCGCGCGCAGTGTAAGAGACGGGTTCGCGATATATTGATGTTTGAAGCCGAAGAGTAACTCCGCACTTCCCTGCATCTTCAGTTGCACACCGCCGGGACCGAACACTTTATCGGCCGGACCGATGTTGAACTTCATATCGGTGATATCAAATTTCTTCTCGTTGTTATGTTCTACCTCGCCGATTTTCTGCTGCCAATACCGGTGCATCAACTGCCGCTCCGCGTATTGATTATACTCGTCCTGCGTCAGCATATAAGGCGTGGTCACATCCGTGTCGCCGATCTTTGTACGGATGATATAGGTACCGGTCTCCGGCTGATATTCCACGGTTGTGGAGATATTATTCGGGTCCTGCAGGTCCATCGAACTGGACGGGGCGCTTAACGAACCGAAGTTCTCGAAACCCAGCTGCTTCACTTGCGTCGGTGCCCACAGGGCACTGTCCGTCTCGGTGACGAAATCCGCTGCTTCTTCAGGGCTCTGAGCGTCTCTCGACTCTTGACTTGTACCGGACTCGTTAGCACCTCTCGACTCTTGACTCGCCTTCGCCTTCTTCTCCGCCTCTTTCTGCGCTTTCTCCTCTGCTATCAACTCCTTGAGCGTCTTCGGCTTCGAACTCTGTGCATACAGAGTAGTATGAACTACCATGCTTAATGGCAGCCAGAGCAACAAAATAATATATAACTTACGTTTAAACAATTCTTATAGCATTGTCAGTGCCTTGCGTATCACGCCTTCTACGGCCAGACTCGGCTCCGCCTTGAGGATCTTATCCACAGCTTTACCGCTGGCTGCGGCTGCAAAACCGAGCATGGTCAGCGCACTGATGGCTTCGGCTTTCACACCCGTATCCACTTCTACCTCCAGCATCGGCAACTCAGTCGGGTCACCGCCCAGATCTAACTTCAGCGCCTTGTCCTTGAGGTCCACGATGATACGTTGTGCCGTCTTCGGACCCAAGCCCTTCACCTTCGCCATACCCTTTGAGTTACCCGTAGCAATCAACATGCGCAATTCCTCTGCATTGAACGCACTCATAATCATACGTGCTGTAGCCGCTCCCACACCGCTGACGGTCATCAGCAATTCGAATAACTGCCGCTCCGCACGAACGACAAAGCCGTATAACTCATGCGTGTCCTCTCGAATAACTTCCGTGATGAATAATTTCACCATTTCACCATTTGCACCATTTAGCGCAGCGTCACCATTAGCCTCTTTCCCTATCAATGCCGAGTACGTCGGCAAAGTAATAGCGATTGAATAACCCACACCGGCAGCTTCTACCACGGCGTTTGTCGGAGTCAGTTCCGTTAATGTTCCTTTAATATATTCTATCATATGCGCACAAAATCTTCCTGTGTACGGGTATACACACGAAAAAGCGGTGCAAAGGTACAACAAATATTTGGAATGTACAAGAATTTTATGCAAAAAATCAAATTTGTTTGGAAAATATACGAAAAAATCTTGCATAATTCATAAAAAATGACTACTTTTGCCCCGGCATTTATGTAAATTAGGTGTACACCATTAAAAACTCTTTCTACTATGAAGCGAATAAGATTCCTTTTGACAGTGTTCGTGCTGAGTGCGATAAGTACGATACAGGCAGCTTCGGTCAGTCCCGATCAAGCGAAACAGATAGCGGCGCAGTTTATCTCCGCCAAGCAACAGCAATATCGCGAGCAGGGTAAACCGGTTCGTCGGGCCACTCCGGTGGCGCAGGAGATGGAGGCCAAAGTGCTCTTCGAGGCTCGTCATAACGACAGCAATCCCTATCTGTACGCGGTGCGATATCCGCAGCAGGAGGGATTTGTGCTCATCAGCGGCGATGACCGTTTTGCGCCTGTGTTGGGGTATAGCGAGACGGGCTCGATAGAACTTTCCTCTATGCCGGAGAACCTTCGCGCATGGTTGCAAGGCTATGTCGATGAGATGCACTTCCTCGACTCAATCGGCTATCAGTATACGCCTTCCCAGCATGCTCCGGCAGCCACGAAAGCGCCTATTCAACCTTTGCTTGAGACCCTCTGGAACCAGGGTACACCGTTTAATGACCTCTGTCCGGAAGACAATGACGGATATCTGTCCGTCACGGGGTGCGTAGCTACGGCGATGGCACAGGTGGTAAATTATCATATGCAGCATCAGGGTAAGCCGACAAAGATCATCGCGACCATCGATGGCTATACCACTAATTCGCATGAACTGACCGTGGGTTCTGTGCCGGCAGGTACGATGCTGCCGAGTCCTTCGCTGCTGATTAATGACTATTACAATGACCCCACCGACGCGCAGAAAGAAGCGGTGGCAAAACTGATGCTCTACTGCGGTACGTCCGTTGAGATGGACTATACGAGTTCCGGTTCGTCGGCATATACCTCAAGAGTGGCCGATGCCTTAATCTCCTATTTCGGTTTTGACAACACAACGAAGTTCGTCCATCGCGCCAACTATACCTATGCCATGTGGATTGACCTCATCTATGATGAGTTAGTGGCAGCGCGACCTGTGGAATACGACGGTCACTCGTCCGGAGGAGGACACGCCTTTGTGATCGATGGCTATGACCGAGACGACCTGTTCCATGTCAACTGGGGGTGGGGTGGTAGTTCCGACGGCTATTTCGCCCTCTCGGTACTGAATCCAGATGACGATGGTCAGATAGGTGCCAGCGGTAGCAGCGATGGCTATAGCGGCTCGCAAGGCGCTATGATTCATTGCCAAATCTTGGGTGAATCGGCCGATCCTGAACCCGCTTGTTTGTCGATGACGCTCCTCGGCGTAAACGACTGCGATATAACCTTCTCGGCGTTCAACAACACCGGTACTACCCGTAGTTTCGACTACGGAATTGGTTTCGTGAATAACGATGGCAGTTATACGCTCATTGGAGACTATTGGTCTGTAACGGACCTCAAGGATAACTGGGGTTGGAATAGTATTACTCGCTCCGTTCCGAAGAAAATATCCTATAAGAATACTTCCCGCAAGATTGTTCCCATTAGTCGTGAGAAAGGTCAGACGGCTTGGTGTTCTACTATCAATGATAGCTTTAACTACGTGCTCGCCGAATACGATGCCTACGGTAATCCTACGCTCTCCATCCACCCGAATCCGAAGTTATCGGGTTCGAACTTAAGCGTGCCGACCAGTAAGTTCGTTAATGAAGATCAGCAGGTAACGGTTATGCTCACCAACAGCGGTGAGGAGTTCTACGGCTCCGTTTATCTGTTCGTCAGCAAAACCGAAGTGAAGGGCGACTACAAGGCATGGCGCGGACTGACCGTGCTGGCCAATAGCTCGCTGCCGATTAGTTTCGAATGGACGCCCGAAGAGACCGGCACCTACTATCTATGGGTCGCGCTGGATTGGGAAGGATACGAAGTGCTGGATTCGACCACGATCACTATCACGAACGATCCGGGAATCGAAGGCAAGATCTTAGCAATCAGTTCTATCAGTTTCGTCGGACTCGATAATAAATCCTGGGTGATTGACCCTGTCACGGGTGTCCGAGCGGTCGATATCTATATGGATAACGATACGCTCTCCGGCGCGATTTGGATAACGAATATGACCGATGAGTCGATCAGCCAGTTCAAACTGCGTGTCGAATTCGACCGTTATATCGAGTCCACCGGCCAGTATGAAGACGAAAAATCGAACCGCTATTGGAATACTTCCTTTAACCCGGGAGCTACAAGGGGCTACAGCATCAACCGTGTCCTCGAACTCGATAACACCTATCGGATTCGTATCTCTAAGCGCGAGAGCTCCTCGGCTACACCGGTGAACTACGACGACCATTATATCATCCATCTCCACCGCGCTAAATCGCCCGAACCGACGGATATTGACCTTGTCCCAGAGGACCAACTCACCAATAACCAATTACCAATTACCAATAAGATCCTTCTTAATGGCCAAATCCTCATCCTCCGTGGAGATAAGGTCTATACCATAACCGGTCAGGAAGTAAGATAATGTCCTTTTCCCCTATGTCTATCTTTCAATCAAGAACAATACACGAACGATACATGAACGATGCACGAATGATGCGTGAACTATAGGGACCTCACAATACCCTCACCATAAGATAACCATAAGGTAACCATAGGGTAACTATAGGATAATTCATTTTTTCCGTATTTTTCTGTACTCTTTCTATATATACTTTGTATATATATACTTTTTGTTGTTTTTTCTGATGTTTTGAATGTCTAATCCTTATTTTATAGCACCTTTTCTACCATAGGGCTAATTATCGGATTTTAGCCTTTTTATGCGATTTTTTGCAAAAATACGCAAAAATAAACAAAAAAATTTGCGTATTTGGAAAAAATGTCGTATCTTTGCACGCTTTTTGTGGGCGTGTATGTTGATGCACGCGCACGGGAAAAAGAAATAGGAAATAAATTAATTAAAATTCAACGCATATGAAATTTACAATTTCGAGTTCTAAACTCTTTTCGCAATTGCAGGCTGTTAGCCGTGTGATTAACAACAAAAACTCGTTGCCGATTCTGGACGACGTGTTGTTTGATTTAGTAGGTAATGAGCTGAAGCTGACCGCTTCGGACGGAGAGACGACGATCCGCACGAGTGTTGAGGTAGAGGGCGTAGAAGGTGGCGGTAAAGTGGCTTCGGCTGCGAAACTGTTGCTGGAGACCCTGAAGGAGTTCAGCGAGCAGCCGCTGGCTTTCACGATCGATGAGAATAACTTCGCCGTTAGCATGGTTAGCCAGAACGGTACGTATTCGTTCGTGGGCGTAAACGGCAACGAGTATCCGGAGATGCCGGGTGCAGAGATGGGTGCGCGTGAGTTGGCTATCCCGGCTAATGTACTTCAGAGCGCGATCGAGAAGACGATCTTCGCTACGGCCGATGATGACCTCCGTCCGGTGATGAACGGTATCTTCTTCGATATCGCAGAGGACAAAGTGACGATGGTAGCTACGGATGCACACCGTTTGGTTCGTTACTCGAACACGGGAGTGAAGCCGGGTGTAGCAGCCAGCTTCATCCTGCCGAAGAAACCCGCAAGTCTGCTGAAAAACCTCTTGGCGAAAGAGGAGAACGAGGTAAAGGTGACCTTCGGTGCCAAGAACGCACGCTTCGAGTTCGGCAGCACGATCATCGTGTGCCGTCAGATCGAGGGTCGTTTCCCGAACTACAACGCCGTTATCCCGCAGAGCAACCAGAATATCGTTACCGTAGATCGTCAGACCATCATCAACGCTTGTAAGCGCGTAGCCGTATTTGCGAACAACGGTACGGCTCAGTTGCGTCTGGCTCTGACTGAGAATAGCATTAAGATTAGCGCGCAGGATATCGACTTCTCGACGAGCGCAGAAGAGACCATCACTTGCGACTATAACGGTACGCCGATGGCTATCGGTTTCAAGGCTCCGTTCCTGATCGACCTGCTCAGTTCGATCACGAGTGCAGACGTGCTGCTGAAGTTGGCTGATCCTGCACGTGCAGGTCTGCTACTGCCGGCTGAGAACGAGGAGAACGAAGATGTTCTCATGTTGTTGATGCCGATGCTGCTGAATGATTAATTAGCAATCATGATTCATTAGGTTATGAACTATCGTTCATTAACGACACAGGAGATAGCGCAACTGGAAGCGCAGGGATGTTCGGCAAAGAACTGGGCGGACGTGGAAGTAGCGGCTGATTTCGATGCGCGCTACGTACACAACACCAAGTTCAGCGGACATAACCGCTTAGGTGCTTTCCGTCGCGAGATCGAGTTACCGGGCGGGTTGCAGATTCACTCGGGTATCTACAATGCTACCTTGCATAACTGCGAGGTGGGCGACGATGCGCACCTGTACAATATCCATAACTATATTGCCAACTATCGTATCGGCGCCAACACCTGCATCGAGAACGTCAATGCCATCCTCGTAGACGGCAAAACGACTTTCGGTAATGGAGTGCGTGTGCCGGTGATGAATGAAGGCGGTGGTCGTGAGATACCTATCTTCAACGAACTGAGTGCGAGTCTGGCGTATATATTGACGCTCTATCGTCATCGTCCGGCGATGATTCATGAGTTGGAGCGCCAGATCGATGCCTATGCCGAGGCGCAGGCTTCTGATCACGGTTATATTGGCGATCATGTGCGTATCCTCAACTGCGGAAGTATCAAGAACGTCCGCATCGGCGATTATGCCGAGTTAATCGGTGTGAGCCGGTTGAAGAATGGTTCGATCAACTCCAATGAGTCCGCTCCTGTGCGCTTGGGAAGTGGTGTGAAATGCGTTGATTTCATCATCTGCTCGGGTGTGGAGATAGGCGATAGTACGTTGGTCGATAAATGCTTCGTGGGCCAGGGTTGTATCTTCGACAAACACTATTCGGCGGGCGAGAGTCTGTTCTTCTCGAACTGCCAGGGCATGCACGGTGAGGCCTGCGCTATCTTTGCCGGACCGTACACCGTGACGCACCATAAGAGTACGCTGCTGATAGCCGGTATGTTCTCGTTCCTCAATGCGGGTTCGGGAAGTAACCAATCGAACCATATGTATAAATTGGGTCCGATTCATCAGGGGGTAGCGGAACGCGGCGCGAAGACAACAAGCGACAGTTATCTGCTCTGGCCGAGTAAGGTGGGTGCGTTCAGTCTGGTGATGGGTCGTCACACCCATCACGCCGATACCAGCGACCTGCCGTTCTCGTATCTGATAGAGAACAATGCCGAGAGTTATCTCGTGCCCGGCGCGAATCTGCGTACCGTAGGTACCATCCGCGATGCGCAGAAATGGCCGAAGCGCGATAACCGCAGGGATCCGCATAAGTTAGACCAGATCAATTTCAACCTCCTCAGTCCGTATACCGTACAGAAGATGTGGCGGGGGCGCGAGGTACTGGATGAACTGCAGGCGCTCAGCGGAGAGAACACCGAAGTGTACGGCTATAAGAACTGTAAGATTCGCAACTCGTCGCTTAAGCACGGTCGCGAACTCTATACAATAGGTATCCGTAAGTTCTTGGGCAATAGTCTCATCAGCCGTCTGGAGAAGCAGGAGTGGCATAGCCTCGCGGAGGTGCGCGCAGCCTTGCGTCCCGATAGTGCAATAGGTTTGGGCGACTGGGTCGATCTGGCCGGTCTGTTGGCGCCGAAAAGCGAAGTAACCCGTCTGCTGGATGATATCCAAGCGGGTAAGTTGAGTTTGGAGGCTATTCAGGAACGACTCATGACGATGCACGCGAACTACTACTCGTACGAGTGGACATGGGCGCTTGATAAACTGGAGAAAGTATGGGGTTGCACGGTAGAGCAAGTGAGTTTGGATCAGATTCGTCGTGCCGTAACAGAATGGCAAGAAGCCGTAGTGAACCTCGATAAGATGGTGTATAATGATGCTCGTAAGGAGTTCGACCTTAATAGTCAAACAGGTTTCGGCGTGGATGGCGATCGCGAACAAGCTGAAGCGGACTTCGAAGAAGTACGTGGTAGCTTTGAGTCCAACTCTTTCGTCAAAGCCGTACTGGAGCATATAGAGACGAAGACTCAATTGGGCAATCGGGTTTTAGAAAAACTCAATCGCATTTGAGATTTTAGATTTTTGATGAGTGAAGCAAAGGTAACCATATTAGGATGCGGGAGTGCAAAGCCGACGAAAACAACTTCTCCTTCGGGACAGTTGGTCGAGTTGTGCGATAAGTCGTTCCTCGTCGACTGCGGCGAGGGCGTAGTGCTGACGATGCAGAAACTGGGCATTCATACGTCCCGCTTGTATAATATCTTCATCTCCCATCTGCATGGGGACCACTGCTTTGGCTTGATCGGTCTGCTGACAACACTCGGTATGCTCAAACGTACGCAGCCCATGCATATATATGCGCAGCCGGACCTGCAGAAACTGCTGCAACCGCTGCTGGACTATCATGCCAACGATCGCTTGTACGACATCATCTTCCACTCGATCAACCCTCGCAAACATGCCGTAATCTTCGAGGACCGCACGGTGAGCGTCGAGACGATTCCTTTGAAACACGGGGTGCCGACATGCGGATTCCTCTTCAAGGAGACTCATCGTGTGCAACGCGAAGACGGCAGTTTCGACTACGAGACCCGTAAACGCTATGCGTATTGTTCGGACACTCAGTATAGCGAGAAGATCGTTCCGATCATCGAGGGCGTCGATACGCTCTATCATGAGTCCACGTTCTTGCAGGAGCACGGTGCGCGCAGTAAGGAAGTGAAGCACTCCACGGCGGCTGATGCAGCGAAGATCGCTTCGTTAGCGCACGTAGGTAAACTGATTTTAGGTCATTACTCCGCACGCGTTGAGGACCATAGTCTCTTCCTCGAGGAAGCCAAACCGATATTTGACAATACCGTTTTGGCGGAAGAGAATTTGATATTTGATATTTGATATTTGAAATCCTAAATCATAAATGGCCAAGCCGTCTATCCAATATGTCTGTTCGTCCTGTGGAGCCAAAGCTCCGCAGATGCTCGGTCGTTGTCCGGTGTGCGGAGAGTGGGGAACGTACGTAGAAGAAGTGGTTGAAAGTGGAAAGTCGAGAGTGGAGAGTGGAAAGGGTAGAGGGATTTCTTCCACGCAACCCAAACGTCTGCAGGAAGTGATGGCAACGGAAGAGATGCGGCTGGACATGCATAACGGAGAGTTCAATCGTGTCTTAGGTGGTGGCCTCGTTCCCGGAAGTCTGGTGCTGTTGGGCGGAGAACCGGGTATCGGTAAATCGACCTTGGCACTCCAAGTGCTGATGCAGCAAGGCGAACGGAAGACCTTCTACGCTTCGGGCGAAGAGTCAGTCCGGCAGATCAAACTGCGTGCCGAACGGCTGGCCGGTGATGCCGAGAACTTATACCTCTCTTCCGAGACTTCGTTGGAGCGTATCTTAGACCAGGTGAAAGAACTGGAACCTGAGATCGTGGTGATCGATTCAATTCAGACCATCGCTACAGGGGACGTAGAAGCGTCCATTGGTTCGTTAACCCAAGTGCGTGAGTGCGCGACGCGAATTTTAGAGTTCGCCAAGACGCGCAACATCCCTTTCATCATCATCGGACATATCAATAAAGAAGGTTCGCTGGCCGGCCCGAAAGTGCTGGAGCACATCGTGGACACCGTGCTGCAGTTCGAAGGGGATCAACAGTATATGTACCGCATCCTGCGTGCCCAGAAGAACCGCTTTGGCTCGACATCCGAGATTGGTATCTACGAGATGCAACAGAACGGTTTGCGTGAAGTAAGCAATCCTTCGGAACTGTTGCTCTCCACGGCACGCGAAGGGCTATCGGGCATCGCGATCGCTGCGGCCGTGGAAGGGGTTCGACCTTTCCTGATTGAAGTGCAGGCACTCGTCTCTACAGCCGCCTACGGTACGCCGCAACGTTCCTCTACAGGTTTTGACGGCCGAAGACTGAATATGCTGCTGGCCGTGCTCGAGAAACGGATCGGATTCAAACTGCTGCAGAAGGATGTGTTCTTGAATATAGCCGGTGGTCTGCGGGTGCAAGACCCGTCAATTGACCTGGCAGTGTTAGCGGCCGTGCTGAGCAGTAACATGGATGTGCCTTTAGATGCAGGTACCTGTCTCTGCGGCGAAGTGGGATTAGCGGGCGAGATTCGTTCTGTGAATCGTTTGGAACAACGCATCGCCGAGGCGGAGAAATTAGGATTCCGACGGATTCTTATTCCTGCGGAACAGGTCGAGCGACTCGATACGAAACGCTATAAGATAGAGGTGGTGGGTGTGAAGAAAGTGACAGATGCGTTCCGGCTTCTGATCAAAGCGGGAAATTAACGGTTAATGGTTAGTGGATTAGTGAAAAGATATTTATACATAGTCGTTTTGGTTCTTGGATCCTTGCTCTTTGTCCCGAAGACGCAAGCACAAGAACAGCAGCCTTTCCTTTGTGAATTAGGTTTACAGGGAGGTTGCGGTTACTATGTGGGTGATGCGGCGTCGCATATCTTCATGTACCCGCGGGAGGCGTACGGTGTGCATTTCCGGTATAAGTTCACCAAGCGCTGGGCGCTGCAGGTGAAGGCTTCAGGTCAACGCATCACGGCGCACGACTACACCGTAAAAGGGGAGCAGTTGGAGACGATGTGGCAGAGTCAGATGGTGAACGTAGATGTGATGGCGGAGTTTAACTTCTTCCGTTTCGGGAGTGCGAATAAGTTTGATAAGCGCATTCGCCCCTATACGCCGTATATCTTCCTGGGCATCGGTGCGGGCATGTACGGATTGAATCAATCCAAGACGAATGTAGCGGCGTATATACCGTTAGGTATCGGATTTAAATGGAAATTCTCGACTGTGTGCGGTTTGAATATCGCATGGCAGCATAATATATACATGGCGGACAACCTGGAAGGGCGCGACGCCTTGGACAACAAACATCAGTTAAACGGATGGAACTGGATGAACTGCGACTTGACGGGCATGTTCACCGTAGGTATTGTTTTTGAGTTCGCACGGGCGAAGAAAGAATGCCGGATTTGTAATTATTGATATGAGTTATTTAGAACAAATAGACAAAGCGCGATTGCCGCGACACGTAGCGATCATCATGGATGGCAACGGACGTTGGGCCAAGAAACAGGGTCTGGCGCGTATGTTCGGGCATAAGCAGGGTGTGGAGACGGTACATAACATCACGGTAGCCGCCACGAAATTAGGTGTGGAGTATCTGACGCTGTATACGTTCTCTACCGAGAACTGGAATCGACCCAAAGAGGAAGTGGATGCGTTGATGACGCTTCTCGTAGATACCATCGTGAAGGAGACGCCGACGCTGATGAATAACAACGTCCGTCTGCAGACGATCGGGGATATCGAGCGTCTGCCGGAAGGCACGAAAGCGAAGTTCTTGGGGTGCATCGAGCAGACGAGTCATAACACAGGACTGACGATGGTCATAGCCCTCAGTTATTCGGCACGATGGGAAATCACGGCGGCTATGCAAGAGGCCGTACGTCGTGCGCAAGCCGGTACGCTGCGTGCCGAAGAAGTGGATGAACCCTTCGTTTCGTCCTTGATGACCACGCGCGAACTGCCGGATCCGGACCTCTTGATTCGAACCAGCGGAGAATATCGTATCAGTAACTTCCTGCTATGGCAATTGGCCTATAGCGAATTGTATTTCACGGACTGCCTCTGGCCGGAGTTTACAGAGGAAGAGTTCTACAAGGCCATTGTGGACTATCAGAAACGCGAAAGAAGATTTGGCAAAACAAGTGAGCAAGTAAAAAGTTGAAAGTTAAAAGTTGAAAGTGAAGAGAGTATTTTATATATTGGTCCTTTGTCTTTTGTCCTTTGTCTTGGGGCCGTTGCAGGCGCAGGACATCGAGTACGGTATGACGCGTAAGACCTACGAGATAGCCGACATCGAAGTGGAGGGAGCGGATAGTTACGAGGATTTTGTGCTGATAGGATTCTCCGGTCTTGCTGTAGGCGATAAGATAGAAGTGCCGGGTGACCAGATCACCAAAGCCATCAAGCGTTTCTGGAAACAGGGTTTGTTCTCGTCCGTGAAGATCAAAGCGAAGAAGATCGAGGGAAACAAGATCTGGCTCGTTATTGCGCTGGAGCAACGTCCGCGTATCAGCGAGGTGCGCTACGAGGGTCTGAAGAAAAGTGAGAAGGAGGACGTGGAAGTAAAAGCAGGTATTCGTCAGGGTAGTCAGATGACGCCGAACTTGGAGGACCATGCCAAGACCGTGATTAAGAAATACCTGGCAGAGAAAGGGTATCATAATGCGGACGTACACGTCATCCAGCGCAACGATACCGACCATCCCGGGTATGTCAAAGTGCTGATCGGAATTGACAAGAAGGCCAAGACTAAGGTGGGTAAGATCTATATCACCGGCAATAAGGCTCTCACGACACGACAGATCAACAAGGCGATGAAGAAGACCAACGACAACGATATCATCAACCTATTTAGAACCAAGAAATTCGTTGTCGAGGAGTATGAGAAAGATAAGCAGGCGGTGATCGAGAAATACAACGAGTACGGTTACCGCGATGCGTATATCGTAGCGGACTCGGTGGTTCCCAATCCGGAAGACCCGACGCGTGTGGACGTCTATATGACCATCAGCGAGGGTGATAAATACTATGTCCGCTCCGTGAAATGGGTAGGTAATACGGTTTATCCGTATGAGTTTCTGGATGCTACGTTGGGTGTCAAACCCGGCGATGTATATAACCTCAAGACGCTGAACGACCGCTTGATCAACGACGACGATGCGGTGAGCAAACTCTATACCGACCGCGGATACCTCTTCTTCAATGTGGAACCGGTGGAGGTGAATGTGGAGAACGACTCGATTGACTTTGAGATGCGAATGTACGAAGGTAAACCGGCGACCATCAATGAGGTGAAGATTGTTGGTAATACCCGCGTATACGAGCATGTCGTTCGCCGTGAGTTGTATACCAAACCGGGACAGCTCTATTCACAGTCGGATATCATGCGTTCGCTGCGTGAGTTAGCACAGATGGGTCACTTCGACCAAGAGAAATTAGTGCCGGATATCCAGCCGAACCCGGAAGACGGAACGGTAGATATCGCCTACCAACTGCAAACCAAATCGTCCGACCAGATTGAGTTCTCGCTCGGTTGGGGTGCTACGGGTCTCGTGGGTTCGTTGGGATTGAAGTTCACCAACTTCGCTATCCAGAACCTGTTTAACAAAAAAGCCTATCGTATCGTGCCGCAGGGCGAGGGTCAGACCTTCTCTATTAACGCGCGTACGAACGGTATCTATTATACTTCGGCGTCCATCTCTTTCCTCGAACCTTGGTTGGGCGGTAAACGACCGAACAGCTTGAGCGCAAGTATCTATTTCGCGAACCAGACCGGTTACTCGTCCCGTTATCAGAAGGCGTATCAAAACCTGTATAACACCTATTCGAGTTATTACTACTACTCCGGAAACAGCAATTATTACCAGCAGTTAGCGGAGAGTGAGGCGGATAAAGATAAATACCTTCGTACACTCGGTATCTCGATCGGATACGGAAAACGTCTGCGCTGGCCGGATGACTATTTCACGTTCTACGGCGAGTTGAGTTACCAGATGTACATGATGAAAGACTGGCCCTATCTGTTGATCTCGGATGGTACAAGTCATAACTTGGCGCTGAACCTCCAGATCAGTCGTTCGTCTATTGATAACCCGATCTATACGCGTCGTGGAAGTCAGTTCACTTTAGGTGTTAAACTGACGCCGCCTTGGTCGCTGTTCAACGGCAAAGACTATTCGCAGATGACGACGAATGAGAAGTATCATCTCATTGAGTACCACAAGTGGAAATTTACCGGAAAAGTCTTTACGCCGCTTACCAGAGATAGTAAGTTAGTGCTCATGACCCGTGCGGAGTTCGGTTACCTTGGTCATTATAACAAGAATGCGAAATCGCCGTTCGAGACCTTCTATATGGGTGGTGATGGTATGTCGGCATACACCAGTTATTCGACCGAGTACGTTTCGATGCGTGGTTACTCTTCGGGCTCCTTAACGCCGTATGACGTCACGACCGGACGTAACATGGGTTACCTGTACAATAAGTTTACCATGGAGTTGCGTTACCCGATCTCTTTGGAGCAGAATGCGACGATCTGGGTACACGGCTTCCTCGAGGCCGGTAACTGCTTCTCGGATATCCGGGACTATAATCCGTTTAACCTCAAGCGCTCGGCCGGTTTGGGTGTACGTATCTTCCTGCCGATGTTCGGTCTGCTTGGTATCGACTGGGGTTGGGGCTTCGACGAGATCAACGGTTCAAAACAATACGGCGGAAGTCAGTTCCACTTCGTCTTAGGACAGGAGCTGTAACGTGTAGGGTTTAAAGTTTAGAACTTATGAAAAAAACAATTATACTATTATTTGCGGCCCTGCTGATGTGTGGCACGGCTTTTGCAAAGGATTTGTCGGTAGCCTATATCGACATGAGTTATATCCTCAAGAATCTGCCTCAATATGAGCAGGCGAATGAACAGTTGTCGATGCTCTCCAAGAGATGGCAGAAAGAGATTGAGGCTGCGCAACAGGAAGCCCGTGTGATGGCTACGAACTATCAGACCGAGCAGATATTCCTCTCTGAGGCGATGCGTGTTCAGCGCGAACAGGAGATCGTGAAGAAAGAACAGGAAGTGCTGGACCTTAAGCGCAAATACTTCGGTCAGGACGGTGAGTTGTACAAGAAGCGCGAAGCGCTGATCAAACCCATCCAGGACGAGATATACAATGCCATTCAGGACCTGGCGAACGAGAAACGAATTGATGTGGTGAAAGACCGTTCCGCGGACCCCTCTCTCATATATATGTCCTCTAAACTGGACGTTTCCGATCAGGTGTTGCGTAAATTAGGTGCGAAATAAAATTATAAATTATAAATCATAAATTTGAAATGAAAAAACTTATTATTGCAGTTTTGCTGGCTTTGCCTATTATTGCCAGCGCTCAGAAATTCGGTCACATCAACACGCAGGAACTCTTTGCTGAGATGCCGGAAGTAGCTCAGGTTAAACTGAAAATGGATACCATCCAAAGTCAGTACGAGAATCAACTGGCTTCGATGAACGAAGAGTTCCAGAAGAAAGTACAGGACTATCAGACGCAAGAGGCTACTATGGCGGAGGCTATCAAGCAGATTCGTCAACAGGAGTTGCAGGAGATGCAGCAACGTATTCAGTTGTTCTATCAGACCGCTGAACAGGATATCCAGAAGAAGCAACAGGAGTTGCTCGCTCCGGTGCATGAGAAGATGACCAAGGCTATCAAGACCGTAGGTGAGCGCGAAGGCTATACCTATATCTTCGATTCTGCAGCTATGGTTCATATCGGTGCAGATGCCATCGATGCGACTCCGGCTGTGAAAAAAGAACTCGGTATTAAATAATGGCAGACGGCTATTTGGAGAGTCACTACGCCGAATATGAAAAAAAGAAGGCAGAGTGGCTGAAGAAAAAAAATAAATATTCCTACAATTATGGTAGAAAAGATTCAACAAACCCTGCGCGATAGCATGGTAGCTCGCTGGACGGTGCTCGTCCTCGTGGCGTCAATGATGTTCTTCGCGTATATGTTCGTCGATATCCTCTCGCCGCTGGCTTCGTTGCTCAACGATACCCTCGCTTGGGATCAGGGCGTCTTCGGTACTTATGCGGCTGGTGAATACTTGCTGAACGTCTTCGGCTTCCTTATTATCGCAGGTATCATCCTCGATAAAATGGGTGTCCGTTTCACCGGCTTGCTTAGTGCCAGCCTCATGGTGATCGGTGCAGCTATCAAATACTGGGGTATCTCTTGGGCGGACGCCAACACCGTAGAGTGGCTCAACGCTTGGTGGCCCTCTATGCCCGGTAGCGCCAAACTGGCGATGTTCGGATTCATGATCTTCGGCTGCGGCTGTGAGATGGCGGGTACGACGGTAAGTAAAATTCTCGCGAAGTGGTTCAAAGGCAAAGAGATGGCACTCGCCATGGGCCTGGAGATGGCTATTGCCCGTTTGGGCGTGTTTGGCGCGATGTGGTTGGCGCCGATGTTCAGCGAGAAATTTGCTGTCGATGGTACCAACTCGGTCGTAGCTCCGTTGTTGTTCGCATCGTTGCTGCTCGTAGTGGGCTTACTCAATTTCTTCGTCTTCACCATCATGGATAAGTCCTTCGATGGCCAACTTGTAGCGATCGGAGAAGCCACGGCTGAGAAAGACCCGGAGGACGAGTTCCATGTATCGGACCTCAAGCAAATCTTTACGTCGAAGATGTTCTGGATCGTAGCGCTCCTTTGTGTGCTCTATTATTCGGCAATCTTCCCCTTCCAGCGTTTTGCAACGAACTTCCTGGAGGAGACCCTGAAGATTTCCAATGCAGAGGCGGCAGGTTTGTTTAAATGGTTCCCGATTCTCGCGATGGTATTGACACCGTTCCTTGGTGCGTTCATCGATTATAAGGGTAAAGGTGCTTCGATGATGCTGCTCGGTGCCATCATTATGATTGCTTGTCATAGCGTCTTCGCGTTCGTGCTGCCGGCTTATCCCAGCAAAACACTCGCTCTTGTCACTATTTTGGTACTCGGTGTGAGCTTCTCGCTCGTACCCGCCTCGATGTGGCCTTCGGTACCGAAGATTATTGATGAGAAAGTGTTGGGTTCGGCGTACTGCCTTATCTTCTGGGTGCAGAACATCGGTCTCTGCCTCGTGCCGCTGCTCATCGGTAAACTGCGTGTGGCTACAGACGGCTACCTCGTGCCGATGATCGTATTTGCTTCCTTCGGTGTACTCGCGTTCCTGTTGAGTCTCGCTTTGAAGGTTGAAGATAAACGAAAAGGATATGGATTGGAACTTCCTAATAAGAAATAAATCCGCTCTTTTTGTCACAACAGACAGCCGGAAGGTCACTCCCGGCTGTGTCTTTGTGGCGCTGAAAGGAGAGCATTTTGACGGCAACGATTTTGTGGACCAAGCGCGTCGCGATGGGGCAGAGTATGTCATCTGTGGCGAAAACGCCCTGACGGAACTGCAGGACCTCGCGCGAGCTTGGCGTCGTAGCCTCTCGATACCTATCATCGGTATCACCGGAACGAACGGAAAGACAACGACCAAAGAGTTGTGCGCTGCGGTGTTGGGAACGAAGTATAATTTGTTCTATACCCAGGGAAACCTCAATAACCAAATTGGCGTACCTCTCTCCTTATTAAGTATCACGCGCGCGCATGAGATGGCCATCATTGAGATGGGTGCCTCCCATCCGGGCGATATCAAGGAACTGGTGGATATTGCGGAACCTACTTGCGGACTGATCACCAATGTCGGCAAAGCACACCTGCAGGGTTTCGGTTCATTCGAAGGAGTGATGCGTACCAAAGCAGAACTCTATGATTTCCTTCGTGCGCATGGTGGTTTCTGTTTTCGTAATACGGATAACTCCTATCTGGCGAAGATGGCGGGAGACCTGCAGACTGTACCTTACACGACCGGTACGATGCCGGAGGGCACACACCTCGTAGGCGGTTATAACGCGGAGAACGTGTCGGCCGCAATCTGTGTCGGTGCCCACTTCGGTGTATCGTACGACGAGGCTTTGGCAGCTATCCGGGCCTATGTCCCGACGAATAACCGCTCGCAGTTCATGAAGACCGAGCGCAACGATGTGGTGGTAGATGCCTATAACGCCAACCCGACGTCTATGCAGGCGGCGATAGAGGCGTTTGACCGATCACCGATCATCAACCACCAATCACCAATGCCGAAGGCATATATCCTCGGTGCGATGCGTGAACTCGGCGAATACTCCCATCTCGAGCACCAGAACATCGTGAATATGTTGCTCGAGCGCAAAGCCGACATTGTGCTGCTGGTAGGCGAAGAGTACAAAGCCACTACGGCTCCGTATCCTATCTTCGAGAACGTAGAGGCTCTCGCGGCGTATCTGCAAACCACTCCCTTGACAGGACATCATATACTTTTAAAAGGCAGCAGATCCAATCAATTAGAGAAAGTTATTCCGTTATTATGAGTCAACAAAAGAAAAATACATTAGCAATCGTTTTTATCACCATCTCTGTCTTTTTACTTCTGGTTACGGCCGGTTTGGTGTATTGGAACCTCTCGCAACGTGAGGAACTGAACGGGTTAGTCGAGCAGATGACGATTGAGAAAGCGGAACTGGAGGATGAGTACGAAGACTTGGCGATTCAGTTCGATGGTTTCCAGAATATGGATATCAAAAATGACAGCCTGCAGGACCTGCTTACCCGCGAGCAACAGCGTGTGCAGGATCTGTTGGAGGAACTGCGTGTCACCAAGGCTACTAACGCCCGTCGTATCGCAGAACTGAAGAAAGAACTGGCTACCGTGCGCACCGTGATGAAAGGGTACGTTCGCCAGATTGATAGTCTGAATGCTACGAACGCACGGCTGGAAGCAGAGAATATCAAACTGTCCACTAACAACCAACAACTGGCCATCAGCAACCAAGAACTGGTGCGCAATAACTCGGAGTTGTCGGAAACCGTTTCGCGTGCTGCAATGCTGCAGGTCATCACTTGCGATGTGGCAGCACTCAATAAGAACGACCGCAAGACCTCCCTCGTGCGTAACATCAAAAAACTGCAGTTCAGTTTTGTCATCGCCAAGAATATCACTTGCGAACCCGGGCTGAAGAACCTCTATGCGCGTATCATGACGCCGCAAGGTGAGTTGCTGGGCGAAGACGAAACGAAACTGTTTGCATTCGAGAGCGGAGAGATCCCCTATACCTTAGTGCAACCTATTGAGTACGGAGGAGAGACCTACGAAGGCGTTTGTTATTATGCCCTGGCAGATAATGAAAAGATAGAAGAGGGTTTTTATACCATCGATTTCTTCTGCAACGGCGACCTCATCGGTTCATTCCCCTTCTCTTTGAAATAAGACGATACAAAAGAAATAGGAGCACCTACTGATGCCCCTACTCATTTTAAGCGGAAAGAGAGGGATTCGAACCCCCGGTACCTTTCAGTACTTCGGTTTTCAAGACCGACGCAATAGACCACTCTGCCATCTTTCCTCAAAAGCGGGTGCAAAAGTACTGCTTTTTTTTGAAATACACAAATAAATTCATAAAAAAATGAAACAACAGGCTACTTTTTTGATGTTAGCCAAGACTTTCAAGGGCTTGGAAGAAGTGCTGGCAAAAGAACTAATCGAATTGGGCGCTAATGACGTACAACTCGAGCGCCGTGCTGTTTCTTTTAGAGGCGATAAGGCGCTTCTCTATCGCGCGAACCTCTGTCTGCGCACGGCTTCACGTATCCTCGTGCCTATTGTCGAAGCGACGCTCACTCCGAAGAAGAAAAACATCGCTCCCGAGGATCTCTTATACGAAGCCGTCAAAAGGGTGGAGTGGAGCCGGTATATGTCGGTCGAGAATACCTTTGCCATCGATGCTACTGTCTATAGCGATACGTTCCGCAACAGCCGTTTTGTTACCTATCGGGTGAAGGATGCGATCGCCGACTATTGGATGGAGCGTGCTAATAAACGTCCTTCCGTAGCAGTAGAAGCACCCGATATTCTCATCAATGTACATATCGCCAAAGAGCATCTCACTCTCTCGCTCGATAGCAGCGGAGAGAGTCTGCATAAACGCGGTTATCGCGTAGCGAACACCGAGGCACCGATCAATGAAGCGCTGGCCGCCGGCATGTTACTCATGGCCGGTTGGAAAGGACAGTCGGATTTCTATGACCCTATGTGCGGTTCAGGAACCCTCCTCATTGAAGCTGCTCTCATCGCCCGTAACATCGCTCCCGGTGTCTTCCGGCAGGCTTTTGCCTTCGAGAAATGGCCGGACTTCGATGCCGAGCTATGGAGTGACATCTATAACGACGACTCCCAAGAGCACGAGTTCACCCATAAGATATACGGTTCAGATGCCTCTTTCTATGCCATCCAACAGGCAGCAAAAAATATCAAATCGGCCGGAGTTCAAAAAGATGTGGAACTCAAACAGATCCGCATGGAAGAGATCAAAATCTCCAATCTCCAATCGTCAATCTCCAATCCATCACCTTTGGTGATGCTCAACCCTCCTTATGGCGAGCGACTGAAGAGTAACAAAGAGATAGAGGACCTCTATAGTGCTATCGGCTCGACACTCAAGCATCAATTTGCCGGGGCTACGGCTTGGATCATCTCTTCCAATGACGCCGCGATGAAATGCATCGGACTCAAACCTTCCCGTAAGGTACGTCTCCTCAACGGCGAACTGGATTGCCAATTTAATCGATACGACCTTTTCCAGGGAAAAAGAAAAGACAATCAACAATGACCAATAACCAATGACCAATGACCACTCACCAATCACCAATCTACATAGCTGATTACAACTATCCCCTGCCGGACGAACGCATCGCCAAATACCCGCTGGCTGAACGGGATCATAGCAAACTGCTGATCTATCGCAATGGACAAGTGCGCGAAGATCGATTCTTCAACGTAGGCGACTACATCGCTCCCGGTGCACTCCTTGTGTATAATAACACGCGTGTGATCCAGGCGCGGCTGGAGTTCCATAAACCGACCGGTGCGCGTATCGAGGTGTTCTGCTTGGGCCCCCTTGAACCCTCGGATTACCAGGTATCACTCTCTTCGACTACGGGATGTACGTGGAAATGTATGGTGGGGAATGTGAAGAAATGGCACGATGAACCGATCGAACTGAAAGCCGGAAACTTCCTGCTGCGTGCGTATAAAGAGCAAACCTTGGGAAATACATTCGCCGTGCGCTTTGAATGGGATGAACCCAACGTGTCGTTCGCAGAGATACTGGATGCCGCAGGAGAACTACCGATCCCGCCATACCTTAACCGGAAGACTGAAGAGTCGGACTTGCGCACCTATCAGACGGTCTATTCGCGTATCAAAGGCTCTGTAGCGGCACCTACGGCCGGACTTCATTTTACAGATAAGGTGCTCGACAACCTGCGGCAACGAGGTGTTGAGATGGATGAAGTGACCTTGCACGTCGGTGCGGGTACTTTCTTGCCGGTTAAGACGGCCGATGCAAACGAGCACACGATGCATACGGAGATCATCGCTGTGCCTCGAGAGGCCATCGCACATATTCTTTCCAAACTGGGTCATATCGTGGCCGTCGGAACAACGTCCATGCGTACGCTTGAGAGCCTCTATTTTATGGGATGCAACCGTGCCGCCTCGGTCTCGCAGTTTGAACCCTACGACCATCCGCATACCCTTACCACGGCAGAGGCCCTGCAGTCACTGCTCGATTGGATGGATGAGACCCACCAACCCGTGCTGCATGCCGAGACCCAAATCATGATCAAACCCGGCTATCAGTTCCATGTGGTGGACCAACTCATCACTAATTTCCACCAACCCCAATCGACCCTCTTACTCCTCGTGAGTGCCTTCGTCGATGGAGATTGGAAGACCATTTACAACTACGCCCTCTCGCATGACTTCCGCTTCCTCTCCTACGGAGACTCCAGCATCTTAACCCGTCGTCAATAACCAATTACCAATCACCAATCACCAATCACCAATCATGATCGACACCCATTGTCATATTGATGAAGAAGCTTTTGAACCCGATCGCGAAGAAGTCATAGTCCGCCAACAGCAGAGTGGGGTACAAGCGATGATTGTACCCGGCGTCAATGTGGCTTCTATCAACTCGGTGATGGAGGTGTGCCATGCGCATCCCGGATATTGTTATCCGGCCTTGGGACTGCATCCGGAGGATGTTAAAGCAGACTGGAGAGAACAACTCGCTACTGTCGAGGCAGCAATCCGTGCACATCGTGACGAATTGGTTGCTATCGGTGAGATAGGACTCGACTACTATTGGGATAAGACCTTTAAGGAGGAGCAGAAAGAGGTCCTGCGTCGCCAACTGCTTCTCGCTCGCGAACTGAACCTACCTGTTATTCTGCATAACCGCGAAGCCACCGAAGATATTTTGACTATTGTTAAAGAAGTCTCCAGTTGCCAATCACCAATTACCAATTACCAATCGCCGCTGCGCGGTGTCTTTCATTGTTATTCCGGCAGTAAAGAGACGGCAGAAATCATTCTCAAAATGGGTTTCTATCTTGGTATAGGTGGTGTTCTGACCTTCAAGAATAGCAAATTAAGCGAGACGCTAAGAGAACTGAATCAATCTGAAATCAAAAATCAACAATCAGAAATCCTAAATCGTCTCCTCTTGGAGACAGACGCCCCTTATATGGCACCCACTCCTCATCGGGGAGAACGAAATGAGAGTCGCTTCATGGCGCTGGTAGCAGAACGACTCGCGCAGGTCTTAAATGTGTCCGTGGATGAGATAATTGAGGCTACAAGTGCTAATGCACAACAACTTTTCGGCATAAAATAACAAAAAATATGTAAAAATTTGCACAAACTCTTGCGTATGTGCGAAAAAAGTAGTAATTTTGTAGCCGATATTGAGTTTTGCGCCTGAAAGCGCGAAGGAGAGATGCTCGAGTGGTTGAAGAGGCACGCCTGGAAAGCGTGTAAACTCCAAAAGGGTTTCCGGGGTTCGAATCCCCGTCTCTCCGCAAACTTTGACAAGGTTTGAACGTCCAAGCTCGCTTGAGCGGGCAAACATGCTCAAAGGATTGTACAGGATGCCCGCCGGGCAGGCTGTGGATTGTTAGGAGCGGAGCGACGTAAGAATCCCCGTCTCTCAGGAAGCAAGGCGGAGTCCGAATCCCCGTCCATTGAAAAACAACAAAACAATATAACTTAATTAATTTTTATTCTCATGAAAAAAGTATTTGCAACCCTTACGGTGCTGGCTATGCTGACCTTTGGTAGCGCAGCTATTATGGCACAAGATGCAGCTGCTCCTGCTGAGGAAGCTGCTATTGAAAACGTAGATGAAAACGCTGCTCCTGCTGCAGAGGCTGAAGCAGAAGAGGCTCCTGAAGAGGAGGCTACGGGTATTGTCGCTCTCCACAAGACTCTGAAGACCAAATTCATCGAGGGTGGTGCTGGCTTTATGGCATTGACTTTGATCACTTTGGTATTCGGTTTGGCTCTTTGTATCGAGCGTATTATCTATCTCTCGCTGAGCAAAACCAACACCAAGAAATTGCTTGCTGACATTGAGGCTGCTCTCAACCAAGGTGGTATCGAGGCTGCTCTGGAGGTTTGCCGCAATACGCGTGGACCGGTAGCTTCTATCTTCTATCAGGGTCTCAGCCGTTACGACGAGGGTATCGACGTAGTTGAGAAGACTGTTTCCAGCTACGGTGGTGTTCAGCTCGGTTTGCTCGAGAAGAACCTCTCTTGGATCACCCTGTTCATCGCAATCGCTCCGTCTCTCGGATTCTTGGGTACCATCATCGGTATGATCGAGGCGTTCGATAAGATCCAGCAGGTAGGTGATATCTCCGCTACTGTTGTTGCCGGCGGTATCAAGGTCGCTCTGTTAACTACCCTTCTCGGTTTGATCATCGCTGTTGTTCTCCAGTTGTTCTACAACTATATCCTCAGCCTCATTGAGGGTCTTGTGAACGAAATGGAAGACAGCTCGATTAGCTTGCTTGACTTAGTGGTTGCATACGACGCTGCTCAAAAAAAATAATGAATAAGCTCGGCGCTCAGCGCTGTTAGCTGTTTACTAATTTTTTAATTTTTTGAGCATTATGAAAAACTATAAATTATTACCTAAAATTACCTTGATAAGCCTCATGCTGCTGGGTATCGTGTTCATCGCGATGTTCTACTTCGGCGGTAATGCAGGTGTACACGAGGTTGCGGGAGACGTGCTGGACGTTCCTCGTTTCACCGACGCCTTCCTCGTATGGAACTATATCCTGTTCGGAATTGCAGTTCTGATTACACTCGGTGTCGTAGTTGCTGAGTTCTGCAGCAACTGGAAAAACGATCGCCGTAAAGCTATCAAGACTCTCTGTGTCGTCCTGGCCTTTGTGCTGCTTGGATGCATCTGCTGGTTCTTGGGTAGCCCCGACAAAGTGAATATCATCGGTTATGAAGGTACAGATAACGTAGGTTTCTGGGCACAACTCAGTGATGCCGTTATCTATGCTTGCTACTTCCTCTTCGCCGCTACAATCGCAGCGCTGATTTGGGGTGTAATCCATACTAAAAGACTTAAGTAAATCACAACTATCATGGCAAAGAAAGTCCCACAGATTAATGCCAGCTCCATGGCCGACATATCGTTCCTGTTGCTGATTTTCTTCCTGGTGACCACCTCTATGGATGTGAACCAGGGACTGGCTCGCCGTCTGCCTGCGCCGATTCCACCCGACCAGAAAGTGGAGGATAAGGATATCAACAAGCGCAACCTATTGGTAGTGAAGATTAACTCTGCTAACCAACTGATGGTGCAAGGCCAGTTGATGGATGTGAAGCAACTGAAGGACAAAGCGAAAGAGTTCATTTTGAACGAGAATAATGCTGACTATTATCCCAAAGTGTTCGAAGAAGATTTTGGTGCTCCCTTTGGTACCGTTAAGTACACCAAGGATCACGTTATCTCTGTTCAGAACGATGTGGATACACAGTATCAGGCATATCTCACTGTGCAGAACGAACTCGTAGCTGCGTATAATGAATTGCGTGAAGACTGCGCGCAAAAGTATTTCCACAAAGGCTACAACGAACTCGATGAGGATCAACAGAAACAGATCCAAAAGATCTATCCTCAGAAGATTTCCGAGGCTGAGCCTAAAAATTACGGTAACTAACATGGCAAAGATTCGTAGAAATGAGAAACGTGAGATGCCGGCGCTCAATACGTCGTCTCTCCCTGATATTATCTTCATGCTGCTCTTCTTCTTCATGTCCGTTACGTCTATGAAGGAGGTTAGTTATAAGGTTCAGATCAAGAACCCGCAGGCTACCGAGCTCACCAAGCTGGAGAAGAAATCCCTCGTGCGCTATATCTATGTAGGTACACCTACAGCAGAGTTCCGCAAACAGTACGGTGCAGAGACGCGTATCCAATTGGATGACGCTTTCGCTGAGACGAAAGAGATTGGCGAGTATATCATCAACGAGCGTTCTTCTATGAAGGAGAGTGACCAAGGCTTGATGACTGTTTCGATTAAGGCCGATAAAGATACCAAGATGGGTATCATCGCTGATATCAAACAAGAACTCCGCCGCGCGTACGCATTGAAGATCAGTTACGCTGCTACCCAGCGAACAAGCTACTAACCGGATAGCATCCGGAGGCGCTTAGCCTTGCGGAGCCGGTTTACAAAAATTAAAGCCATCCTTTCGGGTGGCTTTTTTATTATACTAATAAGCGATTGAATTCTTTGGGAACAGGACTCTCGAAGCGAACCGTTTTCTCGGTTACCGGATGAATGAAAGCCAGAACTTTAGCGTGCAGGCAGAGACGGTCAATAGGACTGCTCTCGTTGCCATGCCCGTATTTACGATCACCTACCACCGGGCAGCCCTTGCTCGCTAAATGAACACGAATCTGGTTTGTTCTTCCGGTCTCCAGATGCAATTCCACGAGGGAATAAGCAACCCCTCCCGACCTCCCCTCAGGAGAGGTGATGGGTTTGTTGCCGGACTCCCTCCCTTGAGGGGAGGGTTGGGGTGGGGTTGTTGAGGTTTTCAGCGTCTTGTAGTTCGTAATTGCGATATCACCTCCGTCGTCCACAGGAGACGAATAAACCACCGCATTCCGTTTGTCTTCCGTGAGCCACGTGGTGATCTTTCCTTCGCGCGGTTCTAATACACCTTCGGCTAATGCGATGTAGGTGCGCTCGGTGACCAATTCGCGCCAATATTGCCGCATATAATGTTGAAGTTCTTCGGAACGCGCGAAAACGAGAAGACCCGAGGTCTCACGGTCCAGACGATGCACTACGTATATCCCCGCGCGCGCGTTCTGTTTCTTAACGTACGCGCGTAGGATAGAGTAGGCGGTCGTCTCGCTGCTCCCCGGTGTCGCCGCTACCGTCAGAAGACCCGGTTGTTTGTTCACTACAATCAGGTCATCGTCTTCATAGACGATACGTAACTTGGGGTGAGTCAACTGACTATTCCCTCTTCCCGAACTGACGGTTACCACGTCTCCTGCCTTCAGCAAAAAGTCATGCCGCGTCTGAATAGCATTACCTACCTTGACGCGACGCTGACCTAATAGCTGCTTAACCGACGAACGGGCCATGCCGCCCATCTTGGCCATCAGGAAGTCCATCAACTGACCTCCATCGGCCACTTTTAAAACGGTATCTTGTTTACGTTTAATCATTTCTTTTTACCTAATAACGGAGCAGCCCAGAAGTAATACTCCGGCTTCGTATTCTTGATCCATGCAATGCCGGCCATCGAGTTGATCACCAGGAAGAAGCAGAAGAGTACCAACGAGAAGATATTACCCAGGAAGATGAAGAGAACTATTCCTGCTACGCTATAGATAAACCAGTACAGCCACGAATCGTTCTTACGATAAATCAACCAATAGTTCGCCAGGAACGAAGACGAGATCATCAATCCGTTGCATAACTTAACTACCATATTATCCGTAAAACCATTGTGCTGGAATATCATCGTTTGAATCAGATAGTCTCCTGCCGTTACTGCCAGACCAATGAAGATCGACAGCCAGAAACGCGGGATATCCAGGAACTTCGGCTCAAAACTTGCACCTCCGTCGTCTTTCTTCCGACTCCATTTATAGATACTCATCATCTGGAACGGAATGAACACAAAGAAATACAGGAAGGTACTGTCGTAACTCTTCTGCAGCGTAAACTGTACACCTAACAACGCCGACATCACGATACCTGCAAAGAAACCCGTATAGTTCTGCGGGTCGCGAATCGTCAGGATGTAACTCACGCCGATGATAGAAGCCGGAATGCCTACACACCATGCGGCGTCTGACCACTTAAGCAGTGTGCCCGGTTCAAAAATAAACTGCTCAGCCAACCACAGCAATCCGAAGATAGCTGCAAACATGCCGATCGAAAGAAGTAAATTACGGCCTAAAGCCTTCCAAAGATTTGCGTTTTCCATAATATCAAAATCTAAAATCAAAAATCATAAATCATAAATAACAATAAGGGCGGACACACTCGTCCGCCCTTGTTGTTGCCCGCATTACTTGCGAGTGCGGTTGCCGTAGCGGGACATAAACTTGTCCACACGACCTGCGGTGTCCACCAGTTTGGACTTACCGGTGTAGAACGGGTGACTCGTGTTCGAGATCTCCAACTTGATCAGCGGATACTGAACGCCGTCAATCTCAATCGTGTCCTTCGTTGCTGCTGTAGAGCGGCTGAAGAACTGAGTACCGTCAGACATATCTTTGAAAACTACTACGCGGTAGTTCTCCGGATGAATTCCTTTTTTCATAAGATGTGTTCCTTTCAATTTTCAATTTTCAACTTTCAATTACTCTGCAGCTACTACATTCAGCTTAATCTCTGCCTTTACCTCGCGGTGCAGACGAGCCTGTGCACTGTACTCACCTACTTGCTTGATCGGCTCTGCGATAGTAATCACTTTCTTGTCGATCAGAATCTCCTGAGCTTTGAGAGCGTCAGCGATGTTTTGGGTGGTAACGGTACCGAAGATCTTACCGTCCTCGTTTGCTTTTACTTTTACTTCGATTACGGTCTCTGCCAGTTTTGCCTCGAGTGCCTGTGCGTCTGCCAGAATCTTAGCGGCCTTGTGAGCCTGTTGTTTCAGGTTCTCAGCCAACTGTTTCTTGTTGCTCTCGTTCGCGATGATTGCAATCTTCTGCGGCAACAGGTAGTTGCGTCCGTAGCCGTCACGTACTTTTACGATGTCGTTCTTGAAACCGAGGTTTGCAAGGTCTTGAATCAGAATTACTTCCATAATTTTTTCCTTTCAATTAAGTCGGTTAAACAATTATTTCATCATATCCGTTACGTAAGGCAGCAATGCCAAGTGGCGTGCTTTCTTAACGGCCTGAGCAACTTTGCGTTGGAACTTCAACGAAGTACCCGTGATACGGCGAGGAAGAATCTTACCTTGCTCGTTCAGGAACTTCTTCAAAAACTCAGGATCTTTGTAATCGATGTACTTGATTCCGCTCTTCTTGAAACGGCAGTACTTTTTCTTCTTCTGATCCGAACCTTGCGGAGTCAGATAGCGAATTTCGTCATTCTGTGCCATAATTAAGCCTCCTTTTTGAAATTGTTACGACGCTTCTCGGCGTACTCAAATGCGTACTTGTCAAGACGGGTCGTCAGGAAGCGGATAATACGCTCGTCACGACGGAACTCGGTCTCGAGGGTAGCGATTACTGCGGGCTCTGCATCAAACTGAAGAATGAAATAGAAACCCGAATTTTTACCTTGGATAGGGTAAGCAAGTTGCTTCAAACCCCACTCCTCACGGTTCAGGATGGTACCGCCATTCTGCGTGAGAAGATTCTCGAATTTTTCTACTGCCTCCTTTGTCTGCGGCTCAGACAAAACGGGAGTCAATACGAAGGCAGTTTCATAATGATTTACCATTGTAGTAAATTGTTAATTTTTAATTAGTTAATAATACTATTTCCTAGTCTTACCTAGGTTACCCTGGGTTTTCCTAGTTTCTTATACATTCTCTCGCGTTCACACGCGAAATGGACTGCAAAATTACAACAAAAAATTCATATACACAAATATTTTCTAAAGAAAATACGTTTTTTCGTGTTTTTTCTTCATTTTGCTATCTCTATTTGGCTTCTTTCTTCTTTTTCAGGCTCATCTAATGAGCCGCTCTTCTATCGCTTGCCGCTCTTAGTACGTCCCCTTGGCTACGCGTCAGCGTCGCCTTTCTTCTTTGGCTCGGGACATAGGCGGTTTAGTCCCTCGCCGGCGCTGCATCGCCAATCCCCTCCGCTGCGCCAGTTCTTATCTCGCTCCGCTCGAACGATTACTTCGTCCTCGCGTCCATCACATCGTCTATTATCCCGAATGCTATTCGGGAATATCCGCTGTGCCGTCCCGCCCGCTCGGTCTCAATGCGGACGTAGCCCCACCGTTTCTTTTCTCGCTTAGATTGCGCGATTACTTCGTTTGTCTTGCTGTGAATGATTCTGTGTGAGCATGTTTTTTTTATTTTTATTTGCATATATGAAAAAATTGTTGTAATTTTGCACCGTCTTTCCGAAAGGACTGATATATGACATATTGATTTAAAGCGTTTGCTTTATTTGAGGATTCATTCAATCTACCACATTGAAAACCATCTTTCCAAGAATAATGCAAGGCGCTCGCGTTATATACGTGGGTCGTCTGCATATTGGAAGATGGGGGTGTGGTAGCCCGAATGAACCGATAGCAGTTGGCTCACGTTTTTGTAGTGTGAATACATAAATAATTATTATAATCTTTAAAAATTTAACATTATGAAAAAACTGTTAACTTTTACATTCTGCGTCGTTGCATTTGTATTTTCATCTTGTGAAAAGAAACAAGTTGCAGACCCAGCAAACCTCACACTTTCGTTTGAGTATCGAGAAGTTGTCAACGACAAATACGACAACAAAAAAGTAGAGATACGTAGTACATCTACGCCTTCTTTTGTCGCTCCCGATATATGGTACGACTGGGGATATGATTCTGGAATTGCAATCATGATTGGAGATGGTGAGCATTTTTTTAATAATACAGGTACGTATAATGTTAACATGTTATACAAACCAGCTGTTGAACCAGATTTGAATGCAATACATGCTTCTCGCACACTTTCCATGCAAGTAACTGGCGTCCCAGATAGCGTTTGGCGTGCTGCTGTTCCAGTTGAATAGTTGTGACAAATACTTAATCTTAACGCCCGAGCCAATCCCTCGGGCATTTTTCTTCTCTTCCGCCTGCTTTCCACCTGGTCTCCACCTGGTCCGAATGGATGCTCAATGGATGCAGAAAGGGTGCTCAATGGTTGCTTTACCCAACCTGAGCACCCTCTCATAACTCTGTCCTCACCTTTCACCTTTCACTTTTCACCTTTCACCTTTCACCTTACTCTATCTCCCTTCCTTCTTTCAGCGCTACACTCACTTCGTGCCTTACAAAGTCGCACAAACGTCCGTAAGCCGGCTTGCCCCATTTCTTCGCGCGGTATAATGTCTCGTCATACTTCGCCTGCCATATCGCCCTGCGTGCCGGATCGTGCAAAATCGCCTTACTCTCCGCAATATAATTGCCAAAACTCTTGCATGTCGGGTGAGCGGCTTTCTTTTTCTTCGTCTTCTTACTCAATTCAGGCTTCAGACACACCGCCGCCTCTTCTCCGTTCCCGGGAATATGCCGCGCATAATGCCTGCTATCGATATGCCCTTGAAAATCATCTATCAGTCCAGACCACTTAACTTTCATAGTTGTTCTAAATTTTCTGCAAATTTACAAAAATTATTTGGAATATGCAAATTTTCATCCTCCATTTTGTACAAAAAACTTCATTTTTCTTCCATTTACTTGCATAATTTATTTTTTTTTTGTAATTTTGCACTCGCAAAATCTGAAAACTGAACACTGACAACTGAATACTAACAATTTATACCATGCGTAAAACAATTATTCTTATGCTTTCGTTAGCATTAGTCGCTTGCGCCGCCAAGCAACCCAAACTGGAGGATGAGTGCCTCTATAGTCCTGCCAAAACCCAATTCGCTTTTTGGTCCAACGTAGCCGAACAGATGGAGATTCATCTCTATGAGGCTGCCGATGCCGCTGAGTTCGAAATAGTCCCCCTTACCAAAGGAGAGAACGATTTCTGGACAGCTTCCGTCAAAGGCGATCTGGCCGGCAAATACTATACCGTGCGTTCCTTCCAAAATGGCGAGTGGGCACCCGAAGCGCCGGGTATCTTTGCCAAAGCAGTTTCTGTAAACGGCCAGCGTGCCGCGATCCTCGATCTCAAAGCCACCAACCCCGAAGGCTGGGATAAAGACGTTCGTCCTGCCATGCCCGATCCTACGGATATTGTCGTGTACGAGACCCACGTTCGCGATTATACAATATCCCCGAACTCCGGTGTTGTCAACAAAGGGAAGTTCCTCGGAATGGCGGAAGAACCGGCCATCAACCATCTCAAAGAACTCGGAATTACCCACCTTCAGATTCTGCCGATGTTTGACTACGGTTCCATTGATGAGACTGCTCTCGACCAGAACCGCTACAACTGGGGCTATGACCCGGTGAACTATAACGTCCCCGACGGCGGTTATTCGACTAACCCCTACGATCCCGCTTGCCGTATTCGCGAAGCGAAAGCCATGATTCAGGCCCTGCATAAAGCCGGCATCCGCGTCGTAATGGATGTCGTTTATAACCACACCTACGATGTCATGGGTTGTGCGCTCGGCCGCGTCGTGCCGCAGTATTTCTACCGCCTCAATGAGGATGGCACCTACGCGAACGGTTCCGGTTGCGGCAACGAGACAGCTTCTGACCACGAGATGTACCGCCGCTTCATGGTTGAGTCCGTTTGTTATTGGGCACGCGAATACCATATCGACGGTTTCCGTTTCGATCTCATGGGAATCCACGACCAAGAGACCATGCGCCAGATCCGTGCTGCATTGGACGAGATCGATCCGACTATCCTCACCTATGGTGAGGGCTGGGCTGCGATGGCTCCGGCCTATCCGTACGAAGAACTCGCTATGAAACAATGGACCTATAAGATGCCCCGCGTAGGCGCCTTCAGCGATGATATCCGCAACGCTCTCATCGGCTCACCTTTCGACCATGAACGCGGCTTCGCCTCCGGTAATCCTGCCGGCAAGCAAGCCCTCATGAATGGTCTGGTCGGATGTATAGGTTTTGAAGACCCGAATGGCTTGCTGGGTCCGGAGCCTCTCCGGTGGAGTGGCGAACCCATGCAGCACGTCTCCTACATCACCTGCCATGACAACTACTGCCTCCGCGATCGTATAGCCGTCTCTGCTCCTGAAGAGACCGAAGAAACGCAACTGAACATGAATAAACTCGCGCAAACAGCGGTTCTCGTTTCGCAAGGTATGTCCTTCCTTTATGGCGGCGAAGAACTCTATCGCACCAAGCAGGGCATTGATAACAGTTACCAAAGCCCCGATTCGATCAATACTATTCCGTGGGAAAATAAGGAGAAATATGCGGACTTGTTCGAATACTACCAGAACATGATAGCTATCCGTCGTGCGCACAAAGGTTTCCGTCTCGGCTGCGCAGAAGCCGTGAAAGGCCATGTCGAATTTCTCGATGCGGATAATGACCAAGTCATCGTCTATCGCATCAAAGACCTCGAGGGCATCGATACCGCGAAGTCCCTTCTTGTCATCCTCAATGGTAGCGCAGAAAACGTATCGTGTGAGTTACCGGAAATGTCCGGTGAGTGTGTCATCTTGGCGCAAAACGGTCAGGCAAACGTAGCCGGCCTCGATTTCGCTCCTTATGACAAAATCGATGTCGCTCCCTATTCCGCAACGATCATTGCTGAGAATTAATTTTTAATTCTTAATTTTGAATTTTTAATTTTCGATTGCTTGCAATCTATTTTGCATCTCGAGCATCTCGTCTCGTAGGAAAGCGGCGGTTTCAAAGTCCGTCGCTTTTGCTGCAGCGAGCATCTGTTTGCGCTTCTCGTCAATGGCTTTCTCCAATTTCTTCGCATCCATCTTCTGCCATTCGGCATTCTTCCAACCGGCCTTAATACTCTCGGTCAACTTCCGCTTCTCTTCCTCTGGATCTTTATACAAGCCCGCGAGCGCACTCGTGTTAATCTCTTTCTTAATAGGAGTCGGCGTAATCCCGTGCTCTTCGTTATACTTCATCTGAATAGCCCGTCTCCTATTGGTCTCATCGATCGTCGCCTTCATCGCCGGAGTGATCTTATCGCCATAGAGCACCGCCTTGCCGTGCACGTGTCGCGCCGCACGACCTACCGTCTGTGTCAGACTGCGTTGATCTCTCAAGAATCCCGTCTTGTCTGCATCCAGTATCGCTACCAGACTCACTTCCGGTAAATCGAGTCCTTCTCGCAACAGGTTTACACCCACTAACACGTCGTATTCACCCTTGCGCAAGTCCTCCATGATCTTCACGCGCTCGATGGTATCTATATCCGAATGGATATAGGCGGACTTAATTCGGTACTTCCGCAAATACTCATCCAACTCCTCCGCCATTCGTTTCGTTAAGGTCGTCACGAGACATCGCTCATTCCTGTGAATCCGGAACTTAATCTCGTCCATCAAGTCGTCCACTTGGTCTTTTGTCGGTCGCACTTCTATCTCCGGATCCAGCAGTCCCGTCGGACGAATCAATTGGTCAATTACGATACCTTCACTTCGCTCCAGCTCATACTCGTCCGGCGTAGCCGACACATAAATCGTCTGACCCGTCTTCTGCTCGAATTCCTCGAACTTCAACGGCCTGTTATCCCGTGCCGCCGGCAAGCGGAAACCATATGTCACTAAGTTATCCTTTCTCGCCTTATCGCCGCCGTACATACCCCGGATCTGCGGAACGGTCACATGACTCTCGTCAATCACCAGCAACATATCTTTCGGGAAATAATCCAGCAGACAATAGGGTGGAGTGCCCGGTTCACGGCCGTCGAAATAACGGCTGTAGTTCTCCACACCGGAGCAGTAACCTAACTCGTCCAGCATCTCCAGATCGTACTTCACGCGCTCCTCTATACGCTTTGCGTATAATTCTTCTCCTATACCGATGAAATACTCGATCTGTTTGGCCAAATCAAACTTGATCTGTTCCTTCGCCGCAGCAATCCGTTCCGCACTCGTTAAGAAAATCGTTGCTGGACTCAGGTTATAGTGGTCAAACTCCTCAATCACCTGTCCGCTAATCGGATCTACCGTCAAGATGGCATCGATCTCATTGCCGAAAAACTCAACCCGCACCAGATAATCTGCGTAAGCCAGCGCAATATCAATCGTATCGCCTTTCACCCTAAATCGCCCGCGCGCTAATTCCACATCATTCCGCACGTACTGCGCACCTACGAGTTGTTTCAGCAAACTGTCCATGGGCATCACTTCGCCCCGTTTCAACTCCACCACATTCGCCGTGAAGTCCTGCGGGCTACCCAAACCGTAGATACAACTGACGGAACTGACGATAATCACATCTTTTCGCCCACTCAGCAGCGCCGCTACCGCACTCAGTCGTAACCGGTCGATCTCCTCGTTGATAGACAAATCCTTGTCTATATAGGTGTCCGTACTCGGGATATACGCCTCCGGCTGGTAATAGTCGTAGTAACTCACGAAATACTCCACCGCGTTATGCGGGAAGAACGCCTTCATCTCCGAATACAACTGCGCTGCTAAGGTCTTGTTATGACTCATGATAAGCGTCGGACGGTTCAACTGCTGGATTACATTCGCCACGGTAAACGTTTTTCCGCTTCCCGTCACACCCAGCAACACCTGCGCTTCCGCGCCGGCTTTCACACCCTCTACCAGCGACTTTATCGCCTCCGGCTGGTCTCCTGTTGGTTTATATGGACTCTCTAATCGAAACATAATAGACCGCTTCGCTTAAAGTAAAAAGACCGCTTCGCTCAAAGTAAAAAGAGTCTTTGAGTCCAAAGGACGGTCTTTTGTCTTTCGACTTTCTACAAAAAAAGGGGCGAACCCCTTTTTTTACTTAGCTCGGCGCTCTTGAATGCGGGCTTTCTTACCCGTACGCTCGCGGAGGTAATACAATTTCGAACGACGTACTTTACCGTACTTGTTGATTGTAATGCTCTCAATGAAGGGGCTGTCCATCGGGAAGATACGCTCTACACCAATGTTGCCGCTCATCTTACGAACTGTGAAGCGCTTCTTGTCGCCGCTACCGTGAATGCAAATGACATCACCGCGGAACTCCTGTACACGCTCTTTGTTACCTTCTTTAATACGGTAGCCTACCGTAATCTGATCACCTGCCTTGAATGCAGGAAACTCTTTCTTCTCGCCGGCAAATGCTTGCTCAGCTACTTTCAATAAATCCATTTTCTTCTTTTTTTATGGATCCTTACTAACGTTAGGAGCATTTACTACTATTCGATGAAATACTGTCTGTACTCTGTATTCTGTACTCTGTATTCCTCTATTTCAATCGCCAGAGGCTCAAAACGGACTGCAAAATTACTGCTTTTTATTGACATACGCAAATATTTTTGCAAAAAAATCACTTTTTTTTGTCTATACGAAATAATTTTCGTATCTTTGCACGCTAAAATGCACCTGATGAAACGTTTTCTTGCGATAGCCGGAGCCTTCCTCGTCAGCTTGCTGATGGTGAGTGCGATGTTAATCGCCGTCTTGACGAGTGATAAGGTCGAGACAGCTGCCGTCCAATTTGTGACGGAAGAGTTGTCGTGCGCCTTGGGTACGGAGGCACATGTGGGAGCGGTGGAATATCGCTTCCCGGCACGCGTGGCCATCAAGGATGTCTTTATCGAGGATCGCTTGAAAGCTGCGCAGCACGATACCTTGGCCTATATCGGCGAGGTGTATGTCCATTTTAGTCCCTTGGCTTTGCGCAAAGGCGAGATCCGTTTTTCGCACGCGCACATCCACGACGTAGTGGCCAAACTCTACCGCACCAATGATGTGTGGAATTTCCAATACCTCGTAGAGGCTTTCCGCTCCGATGAAGAGCGTGTATCCGATCGCACAATGGAAAGCATCATCTCTGTCCGAGATGTGGAATTGGAGAATATACGCGTTGAAGTGGAGCAATATACGGTTCAGTTGCCGAAGGCGACGATGGACCTGAATAACTTCAGCGAAGAATCGCTGGATGCGCAGATTCGTCATCTCGAGGCCTCCGTTGTGCATGCCGATAAAACGCAGCAACCCTTCGAAGTCGAAGATCTGCAGGCGCATGTCCTCCTTACCGACTCCACCTTGCTGGCTCCCACGCTCAAGGCGCAACTCCCGCGTTCGCGCGTGGACCTGAGTGGAGTGGAGTTGTGCTTCCCTGCTGCCGATACCATCTATCTCTCGCAGTCTGCGCATGATATCACCTTCGCTCTCCGTTTCCATGAAGCGGAACTGGTGCCGGCCGATATCGCCCTCTTCATCCCCCGTTTCAGCGGACTCAAGCACCCGATTAACCTCAGCGGTGCATTGGTCGGAACGCTGGATTCGGTGATGATGGAGGATATAGCTGTGCATTACAATGGTCACCTCGTGCTGCAGGGAGACGTAACGGCCATCGGTCTTCCCGACCTCTCCGACCCCTATCTGCGGGCGAACCTGCGCGAACTGCAGACGAACGCTCCGTACCTCCAGGATTTCCTGGCGCAACTATACGGACGTCCCTTCCGCTTGCCCAAACCGCTCCATCGGCTGGGAGATATCCATTATCGCGGCTTGATGGAGGGCCACCTGCATGACTTGACGCTCCATGGAGGATTCCGTACTGCCCTCGGAGCCATCACTACCGATGGTACGGTGACCAGTGACTCAACCTTCGAACATATGCAATTCGATGCCCGCATAGTAGGTAATAAATTCCGCGTGGGTAAATTGTTAGACCAGAAGAAACTCGGTTCAGTCACACTCGATTTCTACTCGAAAGGAAGTATTGACGAGGGAAGCATCCACGGGGATGTGAAAGCCCATATACGTGACCTCACTTACAACCGATACAAGTTTAGTGACATCAAGATAGATGGTCGCTACGATCCTCTTCGCTACGAAGGAAACCTTGCGATTCATGATCCGCATGTGGACTTCGAGTTTGACGGCGTGCTCAATAGGCAGGACGAGAATCCGGAGTATAACTTCAACCTCCTCTGCCGGCATTTTGACTTATCGCCCTTCTCCGAGTATCATGAAGAGGTACTCAGAACCTCTTTTGCTTTAGCGGTGGATCTGAATGGCGCCAAAGCGGATGAGATAAGCGGATACCTCGTGCTCGATTCCCTCTACATGGCTACGCCATTAGACTCCATCCGAATGCAACAACTGACCTTGCTCGCTTCGGCGCATGGCAACCGGAATAAGTCTTTCACCCTGCGTTCCGACAACACGAGTGCGCAGTTAGACGGTTATTTCCGTTACCAGGATGTCGTGCCTGCGTTCCGTGATCTCATTCATTATTACCTGCCTTCTACGATGCCGGCTTCGGATGAGATGTGGATGCCTGTGGAGATGCGCCTTCGTGCGGACGGAGAGCGTCTGCGCGATATACAGCGTCTCTTCGCTTCGCGTCTTACGATTAGCGACCACTCTTCTTTGCAAGCCGAGGTGAACTTGGCTCAGGATGAAGAACCCGAGGTGAGTATGAACCTCTTCGCGCCCGGTATACGTGCGGCAAGCACACCGGTGCACGACCTCACAATCTCGCTCAATTCGGTCGATACGCTTCTCACGCTTGACTCGATCTCCTTCGAGCGACGCAACGCCTTGGCGCTCTCCGTATCGGCTGAGGCGATGCAGATGCAGACTTTCTTCACTACCCTGGCGTTCCGCGACTCCCTCTATTCGCACGTCACCCTCCGCTCCGAAGCACAGATTAATGAACTGCTACCGGAAGGCTGGGAGAACCTCTCGCCGCGTGAACTGCGTCATGCCATCCGCGACGATGTCACACATGGCGAAACAATTGATGCCCTTCTTTCCGCCCAGCGTGCCGGAGACTATGGTGGTGACTTACGGTTCATCACCCATTTCTCCAAGTACAATAAACAACCGCTGATTGACCTCCATCTGCTGCCTTGTGAACTCATCCTGCGCGACTCAATCTATACGCTCAGCGAGAGTAACCTCACTTACTGCGCAGCCGATACGGCCCTCCGCATACAGCACTTCGCGTTCGAGGGAGCAGGCCAACACCTCCGTGCGAACGGTATTGCATCTACGCGCCGCGGTGATACGCTTGCCGTCGATCTTCAGCGCGTCGATGCTTCTTACGTCGTGCCCTTTATCCTACCGGTGCAAACCATCATGTTCAATGGCTTGCTGACCGGCGAAGCGAATATCACCGGTGTATTCCGTCAACCGCTGGTGGAGACACAGATTCATATCGACTCGATGGGACTGAATAACTGCTATTTCGGCGATGCCGAAGTGGACCTCCACGTCTATCCCAAGCGAATTCTGCGCGACACGGTCCTGCCGCCGCAACTCCGTTTCCATGCCGATGTCTATCGACCGAGTCGTACTGTGGTCGATCTCCATGGTATGGCGGACTTCGATGGCTCCGGAGTATGGAATCTCGATATGAATACCGACTCCGTGCCGCTCGATTTCATCAACCATTGGACGGCCAATGTGCTGCGTGACCTCGATGGCTATGGTACAGGAAAAGTGATCGTCGGTGGTCGAAAAGGAATGGTGTACGTGCTGCTCGATTGTATGGCGGATGATGCATCGCTCACGCTCCCATGGACCAATGCACGCTATACCATCCGGCATGATAAGATCATCATGGATACGACGGCTATTCGCTTCCCGAATGTGCATCTTGTGGATGCGACCGGTAACCCCGTCGAGATCAATGGAGCTGTTTATCATGACCAGTTCCGCGACTTCGTCCTCGATCTCCATGTCGATGCCCACGATGCCCTCGTCTTCGATAATAACCGATCGGGCGAGATGCTGCAGGGTTCCGTTTATGCAACCGGCCATGTCGATGTCACGGGCCCGCAGGAAGATATCGTAGTGGCGGCCGATGCACGGACGTCCCATCAGTCGCGTTTCCGACTCAGCATCGATAACACCTCTTCTGCCTACGAGTCGAACTTCATCCATTTCGTGGAGCATCCGGAACTCGATACCACGATTGCTTTGCGTTCGAAAGAGACCGACCTCGATAATATCGATAATGACCATACCCTCAAACTGGATACTACGTGGTTCCGTCATACAGGGCGATGTCTGCTTAAACTCAACCTGGATGTCAATCCGCAGTTGCTCTTCCAACTCGTTATTGGTGAGCGCAACAGCGATATGATCCAGGGACGAGGCAATGGAGCGCTGCGGCTGACCTATGACACCAAGACCGGCGATGTCACCCTGCAGGGAACCTATGATATCGAACAAGGTACGCTCTCTTATACGGTAGCGAATATGATCCGTCGTGAATTCACCGTGGGCGAAGGAGCGAAGATCGTCTTCTCCGGCGATGCAACGAATCCGCAACTCGATGTCACGGCGAAGTATCGTGTCACGGCGAACCTCAAGGACCTCTTTGGCGAAGATATCGGGCAACTGGCTACGTCGCGAACCAGCATCCCGGTGCTCACCTGCCTCCACCTCACCGGTTTCCTCAATAACCCGATCCTGAGTTTCTCGCTCGAGTTCCCGACGAGTGACCAGTCCATCCAGCAGCAGGTTCGCCAAGTCATCAACACCGATGAGATGTTGATGCGTCAGGTCATTTATCTGCTTGTCTTCGGCCGTTTCTTTACGCCCGATTACATGTCCAATGCCCAGTATGCGACGCTTAACTCCACCTATTCCTTGCTATCTTCCACGGTTACCGGCCAGATCAATGCATGGCTGTCCAAACTGACCAATGTCCTCACCGTTGGTGTGGCGATTCGTACCGAAGGAGAAGGAGCGGGTTCCAGCCAGGAATACGAGGCGCAGTTCCAACTGCAACCGGTTGATAGATTGCTTATCAATGGTAATGTGGGTTATCGCTATAATGATGTCTCCAACCAGCCCTTCTTCGGCGATCTGGATGTCGAAGTGCTGCTTACCGAAGATGGTCAATGGCGCCTGAAGGGCTACACCCATACCGTAGATAAGTACTCTCTCCGACAAGCCTCCACCATCCAGGGTGTCGGCGTCGTCTGGAAAAAAGACTTCTAAGAGAATAAAAAATAACGCTGTTCTCCAGCGTTATTTTTTTTATTGGGGCCCCCGAAAATTTTCAATTTTTGGGGAGAGCGAGTTGTTCCGAATACTTCCTACTAAAATGGATTTTTAGTACATGTATGAGGAACTTACGCGCGAGGACCTCTTCTTTCAGGACGGGGACCTCTGTCAAGACGTGCGCCGTCACGGTCGCCACGCTGACCGCGCTCACGACGCTCCGGCTCAACGTATCCTTCCGGTTTCTCCTTCAGCGCTTTCGCACTCAGACGGAACTTACCGGTCTTCGGATCGATCTCCAGCAGTTTGATCCGGATGTGGTCGCCCTCTTTAATGCCGGTCTCTTCCATCGTCTCAAAGCGTTTCCAGTCGATCTCGCTGATGTGCAGCAGACCTTCCTTACCCGGCATGAACTCTACGAAGCAACCGTAAGGCATAAGGCTCTTCACTACCGAGTCATATACCTCGCCTACTTCCGGCAGAGCTACGATAGCTTTGATCTTCGCGATAGCAGCCTGCATCGACTCGCCGTTGTTGCTTGCTACCTCAACCTTGCCGCCTTCTTCTACCTCGTCGATCGAGATCACAGCACCGGTCTCAGCCTGAATACCTTGGATGATCTTACCGCCCGGGCCTATCACAGCGCCGATCATATCTTTCGGAATGATGAAGCTTACGATACGCGGAGCGTGCGGCTTGAGGTCTGCACGCGGTGCCGGCATGCACTCAAGAATCTTATCGAGGATATACATACGTGCCTCGTGTGCTTGTGCCAACGCGTTCTCCAGGATCTCATAACTCAAACCATCTACCTTGATATCCATCTGACAAGCCGTCAGACCGTCTTTCGTACCCGTGGTCTTGAAGTCCATGTCGCCCAGGTGATCCTCGTCGCCGAGAATATCGCTCAGGATAGCGTAGTTCTTACCTTGGTTCTCCGAGATCAAACCCATTGCAATACCGCTCACCGGTTTCTTCATCGGAACACCTGCATCCATCAGCGCCAGCGTACCGGCACAAACGGTTGCCATCGAACTCGATCCGTTCGACTCTAAGATATCACTTACTACACGTACGGTGTACGGAAAATCTTCCGGAATCATGTTCTTCAGCGCGCGGCAAGCTAAGTTACCGTGACCAATCTCACGACGACCTACACCGCGAGCCGCTTTCGCCTCACCGGTAGAGAAGGGTGGGAAGTTATAATGCAGTAGGAATTTGTCTGTACCTTGGATCAAAGCCTCGTCTACGATCTTCTCGTCGCGACTGGTTCCCAACGTAACCGTCGAAAGACTCTGGGTCTCACCGCGGGTGAAGATACTACTTCCGTGAGGGCCGGGCAGGTAACCTACCTCGCACCAGATCGGACGAATCTCCGTCGTCTTACGGCCATCCAGACGCTTGCCTTCATCCAGCACAGCGCGACGCATAGCCTCTTTCTCTACATCCTGATAGTAGCGATCTACGAGAGCAGCAACTTCATCAATTTCGATGCCAAGTGCTTCTGCACGAGCAGCCATATACTCAGCTTTCTCAGCCTTGAAGTCCTCGCGGATCTGCGTGAACATCTCCTCGCGGTGATGTTTGTCGGTGTCCGCACTCGTAGCCTGAGCATAAGCGCGTGCATAACTGAAGTCATGAACAGCTTGCTTCAACTCCTCGTCATTCACCTCATGGCAGTACTCACGTTTCGTCTCCTTGCCATAAGCCTTCATCATCTCGTTGATAGCCAAGCACTGCGGTTTGATAGCCTCGTGCGCAGCCTTGATAGCCTCGAGCATCACGCTCTCCGGCACTTCTTTCATCTCGCCTTCCACCATCATGATGTTGTCGTACGTAGCGGCAACCATCAACTCTAAGTCTGCGTGCTCGCATTGCTCGAAGGTCGGGTTAATCACCATCTTGCCATCTACGCGTGCTACACGTACTTCGCTCACCGGACCCTCGAACGGGATATCCGAACAAGCCAAAGCAGCACCTGCAGCCAAACCGGCAATCGACTCCGGCATGTCAATGCCGTCGGCCGAATACATGGTTACGTTTACGAAAGTCTCTGCGTGATAGTTAGAAGGGAAGAGGGGACGAAGGGCGCGGTCGATCAGACGTGCAATCAGAATCTCATAGTCTGATGCCTTGCCTTCGCGGCGGGTGAAACCACCCGGAAAACGTCCTGCGGACGCAAATTTCTCTTTGTACTCTACGGTAAGCGGCATAAAGTCTGTACCGGGAACCGCATCTTTGGCGGAGCAGACAGTGGCGAGGATCATCGTGTTGCCGAGTGTCGCCATCACAGCGCCATCAGCTTGTTTGGCCAACTTGCCTGTCTCCAGTTTGATTACTCGTCCATCGGGGAGAGCAATCTCTTTGGTTACAATATTCATCTTTTTTCGTCAATTTTGGTTGCCGTTTGCAACCGTTATATATAGTTTGTGTCTATTGATCTCAAAAAACCGGACAAAATTACTACAATTTTTTGACATACGCAAATAAAAAATGTTGAATTTCGCATTTTCCCCCGAAATTAAACACAAACAGCGCCCTTTCGAACGCTGTTTCTTTCCTCTCGTGTATCTTGTGTTACAGAATAATCATGCTTTGAGGCAAAATACGATGGATATATACAATATCTCCTTCCACAGAATAAAGGATAGCCATCTTTTTGCCAAAAGTCACATTACGTATTATCTGACCATATTTGATGGACAACTCGACGTCCACACCTGGAAGCTCAGCATATTGCTCTATCCAATCTAAATGCTTTTCCAGCATCTCAAATTGCCTCCGGGCCGTTAGAGGAGCCGCACATTTCTTTACAATGAACTCCTTCAACTGAGCAATATCAGAGAAAGCTTTTGATTTGAATCGAATGGTGTAACGCATCAGCGTGCCTCCCTAATATCATTCAAACCATAAGCTTGACCAAGTTGCTTAGCCAACTCGTCCATGAACTCCTCGCGAGTGTAGTGCACTTCGTTTTCGTAGTTGCCTACCATTGGTTGACTACCATTCTCTCTAACAGGTGTTGCTAACATAATTTAAAATTTAGTTGTTTAAACTTTTGCGCTGCAAAGGTACAACTTTTTTTCGAAACCACCAAATATTTTTGTACAATTCGTGAGTTTTATTCACCATTTGTACAACTTTTTGCGATAATGTATACAAAAAAACAGGGCACTCAATGCCCTGTCTCTCTTACACTGTACACCTTACACTGTACACCTTACACCTTACACCTTACACCGAGAGCAAGAATATTTTCTTCATTTTCGATTTATATCCTTTTATCGCGCGCAGCGTTTTTATTTAGTTTTATGTACCACCTCGCGCGCACGCTTGCGTACCTTATCTACATACGCGCGAATCCTAACGCTATTTTTAAAACAATTTTCACAAAAATTTGCATAATTCAAAAAAATGTTGTACCTTTGCGGCCGCAAAGGTTAAGATACACACCATGAGCGATAAGGAGCCGCTATATTTTCTCTCCTTCTGCGTGGAGGCATATAAGATGCGTCACGGCATGTCCGGTGATGATGCCCTTGCCCTTTTTGATCGGAAAGGGGTGACGTCCTATCTTACCGAACATTATGACGTGCTGCATACGCAAGGGAAAGACTGGCTTGTTGATGATATTGACCAATTTATTCAAAATCGCCAATGAAACTCTATCACGGAAGTAATCATATCGTAAGTGAACCGCACATCCTTACCCCGAGTCGCACGTTGGATTACGGGTCCGGTTTCTATACTACTTGTTCCGAAGATCAAGCGCGTAGGTGGGCATTGAGCAAGTTTCAAGCGCCTGACTCAAAACGATATCTCAATATCTACGAGATTGACAAGGCTGATTTAGCCGCGCTTAAGGTGTTGTGGTTTGATGGGCCTTCGGACGAATGGATTGATTTCGTGATGCGCAATCGCCAAGATGAGAACTTCGTCCACGATTATGATATCGTTTATGGACCGGTAGCGAATGACCGGGTGTATATTCAGTTCAGTCTTTATGAACAAGGGTTTATTTCTAAGCAGACCTTACTTCAAGAGTTGAAAGTATATAAATTAGTAGACCAAATGCTTTTTCATACGGAGCAAGCGTTAAAGTATCTCCGTTTTGTAGAGGCCAAGGAAGTTTGATACGAATGGGAACGATAACGCAAGATAACTTATATCTCTTGCTGCCGGGCAAAGTGATGGCAGTTGCAGAGATGTATGCGCGGCATCATGATGTGACGCTGTTAGATGCTATGCGCAAGGTCTACGCTTCAGATATGTATAAACGTCTCGAGCGCGAAGATACTAAATACTGGCATCTCGGCACCGTCGCTTTGTATCAATCCCTCGCATAAATCCAATTAGAGGCAGCCCATTCGGCTGCCTCTAATTCTCTATTCACATACCCGCGAGAAATAAAAAATATTTTCTTTATTTTTGTGAGGGATGAAATCCCGTATTTTCGTAAGCAGTCATGTTGAGCCCTATCAAGGGTCTCAACGGCGGATTGGGTATTTAGGGGGCGCTGGAAGCTCGCTTACGAGCGCACCATAAGTAGCTAATACGCTCAGGCCGCGTAGGCCAAAATGACTGCGCATTTTCGATTTATCTCTTTTTATCGCGCGCAGCGTTTTTATTTAGTTTTATTTACTAATCCATATATCCTAAATCCCTCATCAATACAAAAAACCGAATGCCCATAGTGGAATGATCTGATTCGCTGCATATTCTATCTCGTCTCGTACTACATACCCGTTCGGTACTTCAGATATTTGTTTCTTACCTTTCTTTTTTCCTCCCACCTCAAATGTGTATTCACCTACACAAAAGTCACTCACGCGAGACGATATCACATCGTGCATGACATGCAGTTGGTTATAGAAGAATGTCTCCCGCACATTGCCGATATCTGCCTTTTCGCCAACCAATGTGTATTGAATATTTGTGTTATTAAGGTACACTTTCTCTACCTTGCCTAACCCGCGCATTCCACCCGTGTCATCGCGCAACTGGCCTATCATCTCCGCTTTTTCCATATATAGTAGGTAACTCGGTATATCATTGCGACTGATATGTAGTTCGTTCGCCAAAGATTGTGCTTCCGGTTTATACGGTGCATTCTGCGCTACAATCGACAACATCTGCCGTAATTTTCGTCCTGTTGCCGGACTCATCTTCGCGTAATGCGGAATATCCGACTCCATCGTTTGACGGATCACGTTCTGCATACGTTCCTGAAAATCGCCTTCTAATGAAAATGGATAGTATCCGTCGCGCAAGTACTGCCGAAACAGCGGTAACGGATGTGGTAATGCTTTGGGCTGTGCCTTTCCTGCCAATATCTCTTCCAGACTATATATCGGCACATCGATTTTATGTACCAGTTTCAGGTATTCCCGGAACGACATCCCATGTAAATGTCGCATAATCACGCGGCGGCTCAAATCGGCTTCACCATCCAATAGATCCAGAATGGAAGAACCCGTGATAAACACTTTCAACGCCGGATGTGTATCGTATATCTGCTTTATCTCACGGCTCCAACCGTCATACTTGTGTATCTCATCGATGTACAAATGATCACCACCTTCTTTCACAAACTCATCAGCCAATTCGATTAGCGTGTGCAGAGTGAAATAACTATGATCGGCAGACACATAGAGACTATGTTCTTCCGGAGTCTCGATGATATGTTGTTTAACCATCGTACTCTTTCCCACGCCTCGCCCACCTAATAGGCATTGGAGACGTTTGTTCCAATCCATTTGATCGTACAAATACCGCTTGAAATCTACCGATGTCAAGTCCAATTGCTCCTTCATGTACTGCAATAATGCTTCGTCTATCATAGCTATAATTGTTTAATTTGCACTCTACAATGTGCACGTTTTTATATATTGTGCACTTTTCACGGTGCAAAAGTACAACAAAAAAATGACATACGCAAATTTGTATGCCATTTTTTTGCAAATTTATCATACCCGCGAGAAATAAAAATATTTTTGGTATTTTTGCTGCGATACGGAATAATTCAGTATTCTTACAGCTCACGCTGTGCGGATTGGGCTATTAGGGCGCGTGTCGAGCTCGCTCGGATACGCGCAATGATAGGCTAATACGCTCGAGGCCGCGTAGGCCGGAATAATGTATTATTCTGTAGCGCAGTATTTTTACTATAATTTTTCTTTATATCCTTTTATCTCCCGCTAGGGCTTTTATCTGTGTTTATTTACCATCCTCGCGCCCGCGCACGCTTGCGTATCACGCGTATTATAAGGTACGCACACGCGAGCAACGCCAATGGCCACACCGCATCTCCTATCGGATCAGTATAAGGTTCTTCACGGTCACTGCCGCCTTCCCCCCAGCCTGTTCGTATATGTCCGGGCGGAACCTTTGCCGGGGAATAACTCCCCGGAGTCTCTCCAGTAAGCACAGTTCCTGTCGTCGCGGCCTGCGGCAACGCACTACCGGAACTCATCATCACCGATGTGGATTGCATCTGAACTTCTGGCAACTGGGCGGTGCTCTGAGCTTTTACACTCAGAACACTCACCAAACTCATCACGATCAATAAATATCTTAATGCTTTCATAACTTTAATCTCATTTAAAATGTTTAACATTAAATTTTATTTATTGATTACTCCCACTTTTCTTCCGGAGATGTCATATATTGTACCATGATACATGATGTAAATATGATCATTCCATAGGAATTTGAATGGAACATCCTGTTCGCCGACTTCCGGAAGAATTATATCTGTCGTTATCTCAGACTCTTCCTTAAGTATCACATTGAGTGCAAATCGATCTTCCAGTTGTCCTTGTGAGATATAGAATCGATAATCCTCTGTCAACAAATCTGTCTGTGTGCCTTTTTCATAATCCGTCAACCACACATGTTCGATATCCGTGATGTCCAAACCATCTACCAGCGCAATCGTGTAATAACCTGCTTCCGGTGCAATCACTCCAATAGGTATCGGCTGAGCTGCTTTAGCTTCCGGCAACGAATTGAAGGCTACGCGATATTCACCAACGAGAGTATAAATCTTCTTATACTCTGTGCCGTTCTTGATGGTCTTCTCCTTGTCATCTTCATCAAATGCAGAAGAATAGATATCGCTGATGTCCAAACCGGCTACATCACTTTTGCTGAATTCATCAGTAATGGTGAAGTCCACAATCACCTCACGCGGTTGTTTCGATGACGCTCCATTCTGACTCATCATCTTGAGCGCACGATTTGAGGAGGTGAAGGTCAGTGATGCAGGAGAAGCTTCTGTGCCTGAGTTCACCTGTACGAAGAACGGATAGAAGGCATCCAACTTATACGGCGTTGCACGGACATCGAAATACTCATCATACGTGTATTGCGGGATAGTAAAATACTTCACGCGTTCACCTTTAACCCAGTCGTACTTACCGGTCCAATTGCCATTGCCATCCAACTGTTTCGTCAAACTATCGGCAATGATAATACTCTCTCCACCCACGGTGTTATTGTATGCCGAGAAGTACGGGTTACCGATGAAGTTCCAACCTGCATTGTTTGCTGTGACATTCAGTTCTCCACCCGTCATTCCCCATGCCACTACTTCAGGAGCGCATGCTGTCTCATCCGACCACGAAGTAGTCATAAGCGGGAAACGAAGGATACCATATGGACGGTTATTACGTGGGCTGATACCGATTTCATATCCACGACCTCGGTAGAGATGAGTTCCCGGAGAAATCTTCCATGCATAGATCCAGCCGCTCGGTTTACCCGGCAACGTACGATTCTTTCCGGTATAACCTTTTACCCATGCATTCCAATCATCCGTGCCCTCTTCATTGGTTACAGTCTTCAGCGCCACATCTTTCGGAAGAGCCATCATGTAAGGATTATTATCTAGATACAAATCATAATAAATACCATTACCCGAAGCGCCCGGTCCTTCTACTGCTTTGCCGTTAGCGATTAACATCTGCGGCAATGCGAAATCATTACTCAACCATGAGAAGCCTCCGCGCAGATATACATTTTGTATACTTACGTTGCTGTTAGAACTACCTATTTCAAACTTGCCTCCCGGATAGATATAGAGGTCGTTGAACATCGCTTTGGTGGTTGCGTCGGTTTCGAACTTTCCTCCCTTGCGTACTACTACATCTACATAACGAATGATAGCATTCGTTGTGTTGTCTCCTACAAGAGTTCTCAAGTCTGAGTTGTTCTTGGTTTGACCATTCGATATAATAAACGGAATCATGATCTGGGACTCTTTGCTGGTCTTCACACCGCTGACATCCTCCTCCACTACAATCTGCAGTGCTTTAGAAGGATTCGTTTGCAGCGTCACATCGCTCAGTATATAGAGGTCACTTGTTCCCAAACGCTCCATGTGAGCCGAACCGAGTGCTGCACCGTCAACTGATGCGCTCGTTAATTCCAATGTTCCTGTACCCGGATAGCGTAATGCTACTTGATTCGGAGCCCATTCCATGGCGGTTAACTCCGCATCTTTGATCTCTTCTATCTTCACGAAGCGTACTTCCTGTACGCCGGAAGCATACATACCCCATTTCTTGCCACTGAGCGTTAAGTAACCGGTATTTACCGGATTCTTGAGATTGTACTTGAAGTAAGTATTTCCGCCCACAACCTCTTCGGTCGTAGTCACATCCCAGTAGAAGTGCGAACCCGCAGTTGCATCTACTGCTGTCAAAGTAGCATTATTAAACGCACCTATCGCAGTACTACTTTCACTTGCACCAAAAGCCAAGGCATTACTGCTATACAGGTTATTCGGCATTGACAGACGAATGATAGAACCATTTTCTCCTGCGTCCATGGATTTGAAACGGTTAGCACCGGCTGCGTCAATAGGCCAGATGCGGAAAGCATTGTCTCCTGCTTCTGTATAGGCTATGGTCGGGCAAGCGTTGTCATCCACACGCACACCTGCAGCGGATTGTGTGCTGTTGGTATTACCCATGTCCGCAGGAAGAATATCCCATATATTTCCTACTTTCGCAATGATAGCAAAATTCTCCGGCAACGCACGCACTTTTAGCAGAGAACCGTCACCGTTGAAGGTCTGCTCAAAACCATCGCAACGAACCGTGAAAGTAGGAGCTGTCACACTGCCGTCGCCTTCTGCTGAAGGAGTATAAGCAAAATAGATATCTTTTGCAAAGGTACCATCGCTTCCAATGCGCAACTGGTTGCTCCCATTAACCACTTGATACGTATTCGGATCACCTTCTTTTACGAAATAGACAGATACATCAGCGTCCGAAGGCGCAATATCCACATAGTGGTTCGCAACTGCACCTGAGACAACCAAATGCACCGGATTCTTCGCTAATATCGTTTTGCCATTCCCGCTGGTCACATACGCTTTGCCGCTTGGTATGGTTGCAGTGAAATCCACGCAGGCAAACTGGTAATGATCGTATGTCTCTTGGTGGGCTGTTGTGAAAGACACGTCCTGTTTTTCCGCAGTGGTATTCTCGCAAATATTCTTTCCGATGGCATGCACATAATACGTATGATCATTCGTAAGACCGGTGAACTCTTTCGAAGCCACTCCGCTACTATTAGCCGTGATTGTACTGCGCGAACCGGCTATTTCAGCTCCTCCTGCCGTTCCGTCTGTCAACCATACTGTAAAGGACGTAGCATTCGCAATCGTGAAAGTAACGGATGCAGTTGTTTTTGTCGGTGTCCCCACTACGATGTCACTTGATTCACCCGGCCATGCGATAGCCGGACAGTCAATGCTCTTTTCTGCATATCCGGAAGTCTCCGTACATGCGTTACTTGCTGTTACAGTTGCGCGATAAGTCTTGCCCGGAATCATGTTTGTAAACGTATATTCGCTACTTGCAGAAACCGCGCCGGAATGAACATCCTCTCCATCTGTCGTGTTACGAATCACCAAGTTATAGGCTGTAGCGCCGGTAACACTTCCCCAAGAGAAAGTCGTTGAACCCTTGCCGGTACTGTAATTGAATGTCGGCGTTGTTCCGCTTACAGTCAACGATTCGCCGGTGATGGTCTTGCACCATACTGCCCAAAGCTCTGTATTGGCTGTAATCTGGAATGCGTTACTTTGGTTTCGCGTGTATGCGACCGTTCCTGCCGTAGCATTGGCTGAACTCGTTGCCCAACCGCGGAAGGTATAACCCGTATTCGTAGGAATGCTATTACTAATGCTGACATTAGCATTCTTCATGTAATTGTTTGCATCCGTCGGCGCGCTTGAACCGCCATTGGCATTATAGGTCACATGCAGATAGGGCAGGAAGTTTGCCGTCAATGTGGCATTATCTGTTCCGACACTATAGGTTGTACTTTCTGTATTCAAGCTGGCGATAGTACCTCCGGTACTGTTATTCGGTGATTTGGTCCAGTTATTGAAATAATATCCCGAAGCCGGAGTAGCTACTAACGCGATGTCGGTTGCCCCGCAGGCACACGACTTGCTGGACTCACCTCCAATGGTAGCCGTTCCACTTGCCGCAGGGCTGACAGCCGTTGTAACAGTGTACGGTCCCAAGTCCGACCATATAGCATATAGCGTTAAAGCTCCGTTTGGGGTAACGTTTGCCCCCGCACTATAAGAAGCTCCGTCCCCCCCTGACTTGGTATTCCACTCATCAAACTGCTTACAAGATGGAGCCGTAAATGTAGAGTTGGATTTTAATGTTGCGCTCTTGCCATGATAAACAGTTTGCGTTTGATCATCCCCGCTTCCACCATTCGCTTTATAGGTATATGTATAACTTTGCGCATTAACGGTAATGTCTATCGTTTTTTCTTCTTCGCAATACTCACCACTTGCAGCGATAGCACATTTAACGGTCAACTTATAACTCTGAGCACCGTTTACGCTTTTTATCGTCACAGTTGCGCTACTTCCGCTTCCGCTAATGGTTGCTACATCACTCGGCACACTACCTACAAAACTCCACGTCTTAGCTCCACTTCCATTTTGACCTGTCAAGTTAACTGTTTTAGTGATATTGCTACCGCTCCATGTTACCGTCGCTCCTCCTGTTACGGATAATGTACCGAATGGAGAATTACATGCAACCTTCCAGATAATTGCATTTCGTGGCGAGCCTTCCGATCCTGCTTTTGAACTACAAAAACCAGAATTGTATTGAAGGAAACGTGGACAATCCGTACCAGACTTATATTTGTCGTTTGCGATATCTGCCTGGTAATTTTTTGAAGAGCCATAAAGCGTAATGCTCCACACCCAGTCCGAACCGGATGATATACCTGCACTCCAACTGCCGGAATTTACTTTCAGGTGATTGTTTGAACCATCATCGTAAAGCCATCCGCTACCTGTCCAAAAACCGTATAAGTGAGGAGCAGAACCCCCATTCACTTTTACAGTTAATTGCATGATGTCGCTATTAGTTGTACTAATCTTCCCATCTCCCCCGACACTGACATCTTCGGAATCATATTTGCTACCACTAACCGTTTTGGATAGAGCTTTAGTACCAGCGCTATTTGTAATGATAACGATGTCGCCTGTACTTAATGTACTCAAATCTGTTACTTTCTGGTAAGTCACACCCCACGCGCTTAAACTCGCGTATAATGTGATTAATACTGTGCAGATACACTTTTTCATAATCGAATTGATTACTATATTATTCGTTTTCTTAACCGCTAGGGTACGATTAACTACGTTTTTCATACTCATTAATTCTTTAATTCGTTAAACATTAAACTTTAATCATTCGATTATTTCTCATAAGCCCAAACGGCGTACCATGTAGCACCACTCATTGTTACATTCGTTCCCGGAGTAACAATCAATGATGTCTGATCCGAAGCAGAAGAACAACTTTCGCACAAACCATCAATCGTTTGTACACGAGTGGAATTTCCGGTTTCGTATTGCGCCTTCAGGTCAGTCTCTTTTATCCAACCTTTCAGCTTACGTCCTTCTTCGTGACACGCATCTTCTACTTGCGTTCCGAATTCCGATAAAGTCGGAGTAGCTAACTGTGCTCCATGACCATCGCGAGTAACTGTTCCATTACCATTCAACTTATCCACGAACTGATCTCGCAATGTCACATTGATGAAACCATAAACAGTCGTCTCGCAGTAGTTACCGTGACTCTCGTCTGTTCCTTCTTGTGTAATCGCAATTCGGTATGTGCCTTGTCCTGTCTGACCGGCAGCAGTCTTGACATGGAACTTACCTGTGCCCGGTGTTTCTCCGGATGGCTGTGTTAGCACTTCAAAATATGCGTGTGTTGCGCCACATAATGTACCTCCCGTCGTTTCGTATACTTGCCATTTACTTGCTGCCAACTGGTACGCCGTTCCGTTTGTAACTGTCGCATTGGAGTATTGCGCTGCAGAAATTGTTCCTGTGCTATTCGAGGTAAATGTAACATCCACCTCTGCCCATGTCGTAGTTGACGCTCCTCCTAAATCTTCTCGCAATACTGCATACGGCGATGCCGCAAAGGCCAATGTTGGAGTGTTGCAACATTTGACGAGATATTGGCTATAAGTGGAATTGTCATAGTATATTTTGATACTAGTCCATTGAGATTGGGCAGCACCAGACTTATTAGTAATAATGACTTCTGTAGCATCAATACCTCGAACTGTTGTTGTGCCTCCGGATGAATTCGCTAATGTGAGTGTTCCTTTGTTGCTCTGTAGAACGCCATAGTATGTGCCTGAGTGAACGATATCCAATCCGGTTATAGTCATACTTCCACTAATCTCAACTGTATTTTTTTCATAAACACGCCAAGGTGAATATGCAGCCATGGTAGCTCCACTATCATTTTTCTTGTGAATAATAGTGTAATTTGTTGTGCTGAATGTCATCGTGTTGGAAACAACCGTTCCTTCTGAGCAGGTTAACGTTTCGTTTCCGCTTCCTCCTGTTTTCTTTGCCCAAACAGCATGGTATACCACATTGTCTGTGACGGTTGGGAAGTCTGCTATTTTTTCGTAAATAGTAACGCCGCTTACATCATCTGTTTTACCGCTCCAAATATCGCTTTCTTCTACCCAGCCGATGAAGGTGGTACTCGTTCCGTCGCAAGAGGCAGGAGTAGGAGGCATAGCCGTGATGTCATATCCGTTCTCCACTTTTACGGAAGCACTACCCAAGTCGTCTCCTGTCAATGCCTCGCCATTAGCTTTCCAGGTTACTGTCTTCCAGTCTTTGGCTGCAAAATTAGCGGTAACCGTTGTATTGGCTGTCCCTACTGTGATCTCCGTAAACTGGGCACTGGTGCTACTCAATGTCGAACCCGTTCCGCTGATGCTCCAGCTGGTGAAGTTATAGTCATCATCGGCAGTGTAATAAGCATATACTTTCTCTCCGCTCTTGGCACTTGTAGCACTCAGCGTAACACTACCGCCCGCAGCAGGATCTGCTACGCCCGTTATACTCAAATCTGAACAAGTCGGGTTGGTGTAGAAATTGCCTGAAGGAGTAGAGCCTTGTTTATAGAGGTGGATTTCTCTATTTTGTGAATCTCCTACATAATACCGAGTTGCATAAATGATTTGCTTGCCGGATGGCGAGGTAAATGTCCATGCTCCGCTGGTCACGCTGTATGTAAATAGTTGTCCTTCATCCTGTAGTGCAAACTTACCGTCTACTATCGCAAGGAATTTACTTGTGCTTGTGTTGCGGAAAACTACAGATGAACCAAACTTAATTATTGTCCACACATATGAAGCTGTTGATTCGGTTAGTGAACCATCAGTAACACTTGCTGAACTTTCTCCAAGACTAACTCCTTCATTATATAAGGAACCGTCCATTTTATAAGGAGTTGTTCCATTGTACATACCTGTAATAACATAATTCCCCGTAGTCAAATCGCCTGCGCTGGTGATCTTGCTGTATGTCGTTCCGCCTGCAGAACTCTGTCTATATACTGCGAAATATGTCACATCGTTTGCCGGAACAAACGAGGCACCGTCCGCCTTGTCAGGTGTGAAGGAAGCCGCGTTGCTCTTCGAGGTCGTTGACCATCCTTGGAATACCCAGCCGGAGCAGTTGCAAGTCGGCGTCGGAAAAGTGATAGACGCATCGCCGTTGGATTGTTGTTGTTTCCATACATCGCCGTCTTTCTCCCAACCTGCCGCACTAACTGTTCCATTTCCGGCATTCAGCGTAATGGTATATTTCGGTTTCTCTGTCCATTTGGCGTGTAATGTCACATTGCCGCCGCTAACTGTATTTGTGCCGAATACCCATGCACTTCCGGTATAACTATCGTTGTTATACCACCCGCCGAACGTCCAACCAGCTTCTGAAGGATCGCCCGGATCGGTTGCCTTTCCGCCATTGTTCACAACTTGGCTTGCCGGTGCATCGCCTCCATGACCATGCATATTAAAACTTACTTGTCTCGGTGTGAAGGTCGCATCATCACTATATTGGTATGTAGCTCCGTCCTTTCCGTTCTTTCCATACGCGCGGAAATGATAAGTTGTACTGGTAGTAAACGAACCCGTCAGAGTACCGTCCCAAGTGGTAGTTGTTCCCGAATTGCCTACTGGCACTTTGTTGTCGCTTACCGTCGGATTGGCGCTTGTTCCCCAAACAAATCCATAGTCTGTCCACGAACAATTTGTTCCGGCATCCCAACCTGTTGCCGTCACACCAACGCTACTCAAAGAGAAACCGCCTTTCAATGAAGCACTTCCTCTCGTTGGATCCGCTGCACATGCGGCACAAGCTGTGATATAATTGTCATAGCAATAAACCGCGCAAGTCTGCATGCGGATTTGCTTGTTGCTTTTAGGATAACATTCTACGGAATATGTGTTTATATCTGTTACTGTTTGGCTTGCTGTGGATGAATTAGGGGATAACGTTCCATCCGACACGTCATATATACAATATGTACCATCATTGCATGTGGTGGCTAATTTAGCAAGAACTTTGTTACTTGCTGTTATTGAGAAATAATGCTCACCACTTGTAATAGAAAAAGTATATGGAGTGTTATCTTTATAAATTGATCCAGCATCAAAATAGAGTGTAATATTATCCTTCGTCTTTGTTACAGGTGCAGTTGCAGCAGTATAATCAGCTGCTGCAAAAGTGGTCGTTGCCGAAGCAGGAATTTTTGCCCATATAGCGTTAATCGTCATGTCGCCTGTAGGTTTCGTCCAATAGTCAACGATTTTGTCTACATCAACGGTATGAACAGGTGTGCTTCCTATATATTCTGTTGTCCATCCAGCAAAAGTTCGACTTGTTGCGTGACATGCTTCACTGGAAGTCAAATTTGGTAATGATGCACCTATCTTTTCTCCATCATATACTTGAATTTGTTCTACTTGCGCTCCATTGTTATAGAAAGTCAACGTATGTTTAGTATCTTCAGCAAAAGTTACATTAATAGTAGAAGCACCTTTCGCGTTAGCAGAATAAGTAATAGTCCATGTGCCATCGCCATTATCAATAGCCTCTCCTGCCGTTCCTGTAGTAGTTGGATTGGTCGCGGAAACAGCAGCTACATGATAGTGCTCTGCGGGTGATGGTGTGATAGTTACAGATAACGCATCACATGCATCTTGTTCGCCCGTCTTGTTAAGTTCAAACGTTCCGTGACTCTCACTTCCTTTGCTAATAGTAACTTTATTATCACAAGAAGCATCTAATTTGTATAACTGAACTAATTTCTGAGATGACTTGTAATATTTAAATGTATACGAACCGCTGGAATTTAGAAATTGTAGCTTGGGACCACCTGAAGATGTTATCTGTGCGTTATTGTTTGAAAAAGTGATGGTGTGGTTATAAGAAGTACTTGTACTCTGATTTAGTCCATTGCTATTTTCTGTTCGCCCAATATAATATCCACTGGCAGATTGAATGATATAGTTATTTCCAGAGCGAGATATGGTGAAATAGAAATTATCAGTTCCTTTAATAGTTATGGTTGAGCCGGAGCGTGTGAAAGTGGTTTTACCTGAGCTTTTATAATCACCTGATGCGCTTAAATTAGTTCCTGTTTTAGAACCGTCATATACGTAATTTAATGTTTCATATACGATTAGGTACTTAGCACTACTTCCGTCAGCAGGCAAACCCGTAGTTGATGTAATTTTAGTGTATGTCACTCCCCACACATTTCCCACTCCGAGGGTTAGCAGGATGACTAAGACGGACACGAGTTTTAGCATGTTCACACGGCAAAAAGACGGCAACGACACGGCATCGATAGCCAATGTCCTTACTCTGTCAGTCCGTGACAAACTCCACAAATTTGATAAAAAGTTTTTCATAATGTATTTGGTTTTTTTATATTATTCCTTATTTATATCTACACACGCGTGTACGTGTGGTTATATTTTGTGAGCAGATGGCGTTTCACCGCTCTCTACCCGTTTCACATTTGTACCTTCAAACCCGATTATGCTTCTAGTATTTTTTCATAAATTGTTCCTTCAATTCCTTCTTGATGTTCAGGGATATTATTGCGAATTCCTTGAATCCAATCTCCGATTATTCCTTGAGCAGCTCCCATTAAGTCCTCTCCTGCCTTTCCAAGAGCGGCATGTGCAACGCATCGTACAGCTGCTTTTAAGAATGGTTTAACGCCTCTTGCCGGTGCTACTCCTAATTGAACAAACTGATTGTATATCGCATTGGCATCTTCTTGAGGCAATAATTCTACATACAAATCAGAAAACGCTTCATGTGTCATGGATACAATCTCTGCGTGGAATGAGCCATCCGTAATCGCTCCTAATTTCTTTAATCGATACCGTAGATGATCTATTAAAAGCGGGTTGTCTATTTCGAGTGATATTTTATCACCTATTTTTCCAAATATTGGATGTTGAATTTTCTCGCGAAGTTTTTCGTCTAAATCGTTCTCATCTTTTAATTTACGGATCTCTGCTTCGTATATGAGATTTCTTGCTTTTGAACGAGTTACTTTCAATTTCTGCATTACTTCATATATAGTAGGTTCCGGCTCAATAAACTTCAACTCTTGCAGAACCGAAAACACAGTTAAATCTATGTCGCGTTTTGACATGCTTCCAAAGGATGGACTACCATACACTGATAATATATCCGTCAAACATTTTTTTAACTTGGCTTCAGGAATTCCCTGAAGGTCATCACTTGAAAAATTTGATAAGTTTTTCATTGTATTTTGTATTTTAATTATTTACTATTTATAATGTACGCACACGTGTGTACGCTAATACGCACAAAAAACGGTAACTCCGTTTAATAGTGGAATTACCGTTTTGTAATTATTATAAGGTGTTGATTAATAAATCACCATGTTTTGTGGTATGATGCGCTGAATAATCACTACATTTCCTTCAATCGAATAGAGAATAGCCATCTCTTTGTAGTTGACTCGCCTAACGTCAAACCCGTATTGAGCAGAAAATACTTTGTCGATCTGAATCGCATCAGCTCCTACTTTTAAGGATTGTACTTTCTTGTTCAGCCCCTCCACATAGCGCTTGGCTGTAAGCGGGGCGCGGAACTTAAAGATAATCGCGAAACGCAACTTGTCAACATCACTTTGCGCTTTGGGGGTCGTAGTTATATCGAAGCGTTTCATGTCATGCCTCTCGGATGTCGTTTAACCCATAATGACTTCCCAGATCTTTGCACAAATCTTCATAGACATCATCCCAAGGACGCATGGTCTGCGCTTCTCTATACACTTCGCGAATGCCGCCCATCGGCATATCACTTCTCTCTCTTACTGGTGCTGTTAACATAACTTTTGCTGTTTAAACCTTTGCGGTTGCAAAGGTACAACATTTTTCTGACATATGCAAGCATTTATGCAAAAATCGTTCAAATTCTTAGCTTTTGCACGATTATTTGTGCATTTTTTGGTAATTCCACTATGTCAAAGATCAATTATCCAATGTTTTAAGTGTTAGGATCGAACACTATATTTTCATTGTATTTTATATTACTCCTTATTTATATCTACACACGCGTGTGTGTGCGGTTATATTTTGTGAGCAGATGGCGTTTCACCGCGCTCTACCCTGACGATTTTTATAGTGTTTCGCCTTGCACTATATGGCGGGAGCAGGCTGGCCAAAGCCGACGCTTATCAACACCACCTTCAACTTCCTGCACAAACTACGGCAACGATAGATACTCCCTTGACAGCGCCCTGCTCGCCACCACAAAAACCAGTTAGATTTTTTACTACCATCATATTGTTATAGATGTTGAAAAGCGCAACTGCAATTATAAAGAGGTTCTTCATAATAAGTTCTCCTTCCCTTAAATATTTTACAATGTTTAATTTCAGGGAAACCTTCGTGCGTGTAGTTTCGTTTCTGCTGATAAGTTGACTGTTGTTTATTATCAATGTTCACTCTGTAACTTGTTTTAAGTGTCTTACAGCGGCACTGTTTTTTCAATTTATATTATATAATCAAAAAGATCTATCATTGACTCTGATTTCTTGTTAATTAATTCTGAATATTTCACCCATTCTCCCAAATTAACATCGGATGTAAATATCTGATGATCTAATGACAGAGCCCATTGTTTATCATAGGGTTCTCTAATACACAATGTCATATTGTGTAACGATATGGGAGTTATATATTGCTGCCAATTTTCACCTGTAATATTGATTGTCGGTAATAAAGAATATTTGATTCTAATCTTATTATACCCGCCTAACTCTTTCCCATAGAATTGTAAATCTTGCACATCAATACTCGTGAATAGCATCTTATCATTCCTTTGATTAACATCTGCAACGTTTGCAAATTTTTGTTGTGTACATTCAAGGATTGCCTTGTCTAACTCGTCATTCTCGAACTTTGGTCTATAAATATATTGGGCTGCGTCTTCCTCAAATTGTTGTTTAGTCTGTGCAGTTAATTGAGGAATATGTGGGATAATCGTTCTCGCATACAATATCGCACCGGAAAATCGAAAACCGTTATTGTGAATGCCATTCAAGGCTATTGTTTTCTGTATTGATAAATATTCGCTCGATAACATTGTGATGGTAGAACTCATCGCCTTAACTAACGTATACAATATTTTGGTCCATTCATTATCCATTTGCTTTAGGGTAATTGGATTATATACAATAGGCGTAAATTCCGAGCACCAACCGAGTTGTACTCCAATCCTTGCACTTTCCATGAATGCATCAACAACCATCAACAGTATGGGAACATTATCTGGATTATCTCTTGTATATACCCTCTTGTTTAAAATGTCAAGATAGTTCTTATATGCGTCCGAATCCAATATGCTAGATTCCGCCACAACAACCCCATACCGTGTATTACATTCATCGTCTATGGACACAAGTAAATGGAACAAGTCATATTCTACTACCTGAACATGGGTGGTCTCCCCTCCAAACTTGTAAAGCAAATTAGCAGCAATAGCCAAGGTTCGCTTATCTGATTGTATTAATTCCATAGTGATTATATTGGCATTTTGGTTTTGTATTTGAGTTTTCTTGTCCTTATGACCCTTGAAAAACTTATAATGTCTTTTTCTAATTTTGCAATTACCTTTTTGTTCTCTTCACTTGGTTGATGTTCTAATTTATACTGTTTCGGGATGGACGAGGTGTATCCATGAATTGTATCTGAGAACACCGGCGCAATATACACGCTCTCCTCAACTTCATCCACGCCAACAAAATATGTAGGTAAAGGTTTGTTTATCAACAGTCCCAAATCAGGAGTTGAAATTCCAACTTTTAACTGCCCCGCGTTTGTGAATTCATGTTGTGCCGTAGTCTTTACTTGCAAAAAGGCAAAGAATGGAGTGTTTTTATCTCGCAACTCTAAAAGATAATCAATCGTTTGTGCCTTTTCGCCCATAAAATAGAGGTTAAATCTATACCCCTCTGTGAGCCTAACATAAGCGATGGCCTCACCTCTACTCCCTAAGGCGTTCTTATTTATAGTCTCCTTTTCTACAACTATTTGAGATTGAGACTTGGGCACTTGTGGTGACAATCTGTCGTTCATATCTTTTTATTACAAAGCCTAATTCTACGTCGATTATAACTTCTCTTCATTATCCCTTTATGACTATTGATAGAATAGTCCTTTAGTAAATCGGCAACCTTTGGAGCATGAAATCAGTAATTCTTCTAAGTCATTCCTATTCAATAGGATCTCACGGTCATTATAGTTGCTCATCCCCATATATGCTTCATTGCTAGCAAGAAGATCGTTAATGGGCTTCATTATTTGCTCTTCGATTTCATCCCCCACTAAAAGGTTAGCTTCTTGTTTTGAATGCGGCTCATCAAAATGCGCAAAAACCACCATACTCAAACGGTTGTTTGCTTTCTCTTTTCCTACTTGATTGGCATTGATGGAATACTGCACAATTTCGCAATGTTCCATTTCGGCTTTCATTAATACCTTTGCAACCTCTTTCCCTAATGGAGTCGCTATATATCCTCCTAGTACATTTTGAGCAAGGATTGGTGTTTCGTAATATTTATTGTTCTTTCTAATATAACGCGTGAATAGGACACATATATCAGTTACAGTATTCTCTTCCTGCTGCTTCTTCATCGCTTCCCATATTTCAGAGCGACGCCCCAAGATAGTATCTCGGAGCCACATATTAACTCCTTCACTCGGATCACTTATCATATATTCCAATTTGCCTCTATTCATATCTTTCTCCTTCTGGATCACAAAAGTTTACAATTTTTAAGATTTTGTCTTGTTTTTAAGTGATCGGACTCATGTAGGACTCAAGTAATAGTCTTGTACTACCTAAGTACTATGCAAAAATCCCCTCAAAACATACACGATTATTAAGATTCCCACCTCTCATCCCCTCATCTCTAACTTTGCCACTTAGTCCTTTTCACTTGTTCCTTTTTTGATTAGCTTGTTCCTTTTTTATCCTCAAAGGGAACAACCCTCATTTTTTTCTCTCTCTTTATAGAGATCAACTGTTTTATCTGTTTTTGTACTACAATAATTTTTCCGTGTCGCTATGTCGCTGTTTTAAAATTTTGCTTTGCACTTTCTGCACTTTCTGCACTTTCTACAAAAATTTGCATGAGACTCTTGAGATTCTTGAGACACTTTGCTGTCTCTCTCGTTCGCATCTCGTTCGCATCCTGAACATCTCTGTAGGGTTTCTATCCCTTTTCTACTTGTTCCTTTTGGACTTAGCTTGTATAAATTTGCTTGTCTATTTTGTGCTTCCTTGTCTATTTTTTTTATACAAACTTGTATCTTTTTTGTTTAACTTGTATCTTTTTTACCCAAAACCTCTCTCAAAAAAGATACAACCCTTTATTTCTTTTGCACTCCCCTGTGCGCACTTTTATATTTGTTTGACTATTTTTACTTAGTCCTTTTCACTACTGATTTGCATACAAAAAGCAACAATATCTTTCGACATTGTTGCTTATAAAAGGATTTCCAGTTGTACGATTTTTTCGTACATCTCACTTTCTGCTGCAAAGTGTGACAATCTGTCACGAGTTCATCTCCAACTGTACGTTTTTTTCGTACACTTCACTTCATTTTGCTGCCCGCACAAGTAAATAGCAAGAAAAAATTTCATTTTCTCCTTTTATAAGCAAATCAGTATGTCAATGATCACTTGCTGTGTTTTTCAGTTCCCCAGCCGAACTATCTTTTCTCTTGCAGTTGTGATTTTTTGTGTCGCCCTGGACCCGGATTAGACTCTCGTCGGACTCTCATCGGACTAATCTCGTATCCCGTACCACCTTATATATACTATGTATATATCCCGTGATTTTGGTTTTTTGTTCCTCTCTGCTTTTTACTTAGTCCTTTTTACTCCCACTATTTTGTATTGTACTTGTATTGTACTTGTATTGTACTTGTATTGTACTTGTATCCTACTTGTATTGTTTTACTTAGTCCTTTTCACTTGATCCTTTTTGCGTTCAAAGGGAACAACCCTCATTTTTTTTCTCTCTCTTTACAGAGATCAACTGTTTTTTCGGTTTATTTGTTTTACAATAATTTTTCCGTGTCGCTTTGTCGCTATGTCGCTGTTTTAAAATTTTGCTTTGCACTTTCTGCACTTTCTGCACTTTCTACAAAAATTTGCATGAGACTCTTGAGACACTTGAGACTCTTTGCACTCTTTTTGCACTTTTCCGTATCAGGCACAACTATTATTTATTTTTGCTCGTATTTAGTAGTATCTTCTTTTCTTATTTCGCGCGTGAATGGTGTACACGCACAAAAAACGGCAACTCTATTGATTAGTAGAATTGCCGTTGGGTATGTTAAAATGTTTAGTAAGCGACTAATAGAAAAGTAGTTCGTGACACGCTTCGTAAACAACCACTACCTTCTCTCCGGATGGTATCGTCTCTATTTTGTATCCAAAATGAAAACCATCAACATAATAGTCTTTATAACCTTTTTGAACCCATGGAAGATGCCGCGTTTGCTTGTGGTCGGTAAGTGCGTAAGTTCCCAATTTCTTCAACTCACTGATAAGACGCTGCTCCTTCTTTAGAACAGTGACCTCATCTAATGTAGGATGTTTCTTGAGATTGAATTCATAGAACTCAACTAAATCCAAGAACACCTCATCCTCAATACGCACCTCCAAGCTCATTATCCTTGAAAATGTTTATGAATAACATTCTTGAGAGCAGAATCCAACTCTTCAATAGTATGAAGGCTTTCCCACTTCTCTTCAGAGATAGTTCCCTGCAGAACCGGCTGTCTTAATGCTGCTTCCATATTCGTCAGTTTTATTGTTTTTTGCAATTTTGCGATGCAAAATTACTGCTTTTTTCTGACATATGCAAGCGTTTAACGAAAAAAATATCTATTTTCTCGTCTTTTTTGGCAATTCTACTATGTCAAAGATCAATCTACTCTTGATTTAAGTGCTAAGTAGTGGCACTATTTATTTCCCCCTTATCCGTGTCGGGTGCAACATTTATTTTGTATTATTCATTTAGCATTCATTTCCACGACCATCACGCGATCATCCTGAACGTCTCTGTAGGATGTTTACTCCTTTTAAACCTGTATCTTTTTTGAATTCAGCCTGTATCTTTTTTCCAATTCCCCTTCTTTAGCCTGTATTATTTTTATCTAGCTTGTATCTTTTTTTATGGCTTGTATTGTTTTTCTTTTAAAAAAAAGATACATGCTTGTTGTTTTTACCCTCATCCGTATCGGGCGCAACTATTGTTTATTTTTTGTATTATTATTCATTTAGCATTCATTTCCGCGATTATCCCGCGACCATCCTGAACGTCACTGTAGGGCACTTGTCCTTTTTCTTCAGCTTGTTCCTTTTTTACTTACCTTGTTCCTTTTACTTTGTTCACTTCCGCTTAGCTTGTACCCTACTTGTACCTTGCTTGTACCTCAAGCTTCGCGCCATAGCCCCAACCCAATGGAACTATAGCAACAAAAAACGGCAACTCCGATTGATAGTGGAATTACCGTTTGTGTTGAAATATACTTCTATAAACCTATTTGTCAGAGAAGAAATCCAAGAATATGTCTATCATTTTATCGTGATAAGGATTGTCCTTGCGCAAAATGATGCCATAGAAATACTCTACATTCTCTTCAATATTAGAATATGTATTTAATGTAAAGTTCTCCGCCCCTTCTGTCTTATTGAACCACAGCTTAAAAAGTCGTGCACGGGCGGCTTGTTTGCTATCGGAAGGAGAACAAATATACAACATCGCATCTATAGCAGAGTGTGAGAAGAAATTAGCAATAATTGCTACGACTGTCTGATAGACGAGCGGATCCTCTCCTGCTGTTTCTGACTCGTTAACCAAGTACAGATAGTATCCATTCTCCGTAAGGATAAAGATATCATTAACAAGTCCCACCCAATAGTGTACACCATTTTGCGTACAAAACCGGACGGACATCTCATCAACCTGCGTAACCTTGTAGGGCGATGTTTGGTTTATTTCCTCTGCGGACAAGAAGTTCACGTTACCACTCCATTTTTGTCATTCGTTGACGCATCTGCTCCTCTACTGCCGTTTTGATTGCGATGAGGCGATTGCGAGCTGAACGTTTTTCTTCCGCAGTACGATACTTTACTGCTTCCATATTCTTAAAATTTTGTTGTTTCTGATTTTGCGCTGCAAAATTACTACAAAAATTTGATATATGCAAGTTTTTTAGCAAAAATCGTTCTGATTCTCAGTTTTTGCACGATTATTTCTTGCATTTTTGGTAATTCCACTATGTCAAAGATCAATTATCCAATGTTTTAAGTGTCAGGATCGAACACTATATTTTCATTGTATTTTATGTTATTTACTTGTTTTATTTATAATATCTACGCTCGCGTGTGTACGCGCTTTGTTTTTGTTTTGTTTTATTTTGTTTGTGAGCATAAGCCAACCCAATGACCTGTGCCCAAAGATATGAATTAATAAATATAATTATACCCTGCATCTTCTAAAAACAGGAAATCCTGTTGTTCGTTAATTCTAATAAATTGCTTATTAATTAAGTTCTCTATGGCAATATCTACCAATGATTTTTCGTTTGGATTTAAAGATTGAATATACGACCCAAGATTACGCACCATAAAGCCTTGACCGGCTCTATAGTTCCCTCTTCTAAAGAAATCCATAATATCATCTTCTATATCTTGAGCGCTTTTTGAATTTTGATAGAGAAGCCTCATGCCCAATTTAGTCAAACGCAAACAAGACAACCCGTCTGGTTCATAGAGGAGTTTGCCTTCATCTATGAGTTCATTGACAGATTCTTCGAATATATCTTGTTCTTTTGGATTCAAATTGGGAATAAATGTAAAATTCCAATATCGCATTGGAATAATTTCATTTTCCTTCAAATTCTGTTTTTCAAATTGATACATGATAGCATCTTTAAGTTCTTCTTTTGTCATCATAATTTTCTGCCCCATTTTACATGCGGGCAACACGTTTTAATGTTTATTTTGTTATTAGATTCAAGTTAACAAACATACACACCGAAAGGGGCATCACCGCTTTCGCAGCAACACTTTCATTCATCCATATGTTTAATGACTTTGTCATTCCTTATTTATTGTTCTTTATCTTGACACTTTGACACTCTTGACACACTTTACTTAGTCCTTTTTACTCACTTTACCCTGTACCCCACTTGTACCCCAAGCTTGTATTGTACTTGTATCCTACTTGTATTGTCGCCTACTTTTACTTGGTCCTTTTTGTCTATTGTCTCCGCGGCGGAGACTTTTCAAATTGTGTACGCGCCGCGTATACAATCTATATATTCATATTGTACACAAAATCGCAGATCTCACAACCAAAATCAAACTATTTTTGCTAATTTCGATATTTTTTTGCCAAATAAATTTGCTCATATCAAATATTTGTTGTATCTTTGCAGCCGGAAATTCTAAAAAATTTAGAACAACATGCAGCAGAACAACTCGTCTTTAATATGGAAGGATGCCCGTACCGTATTTACTACCAAGCAGTTAGCTCTCCTTCTGGAGGAAACGAACACTACAGCTATCGCTAAACGGATGTACTACTTCGTACATAGCGGACAATTGCTCTCTTTACAGCGGGGAGTGTATGCTAAACCCGGTTATAACCCAGAGGAATTAGCGTGCCTTCTTCAAGTGCCGTGCTACCTATCGTTGGAGTATGTACTCCAGAAAGCAGGGGTGGTCTTTCAGTACGACAGTACGTATACAGCCGTAAGTCATCGCAATCGTTTGTTCGACGTGGATGGACATACTATCCAGTATCGTCAAATGCGAGGCGAGTTGTTAGCAGATATGAGAGGCATTCGGAATATAGGCAATATCAATCTTGCCACGCCGGAACGTGCTTTCCTGGATACGCTATATCTGAATGCCCAATATCATTTTGACAATCTCCATGTGTTGAATCGCAAAGCCATAGAGGATTTATTACCTTTGTATGGCAGCGCGAAGATGGAAGAACGTGTAAAGGCAATGTTTAACGCAAAATCGTAAAAGATTATGGATCTCAACCGGCACAAATTCCTAATGATGCGTTCGCTCATAAGCTATGTGCTCTACTGGATCGCACGGAAACCACTAATCGTGATATCTTCGATTGTTGGTTCTTTTTAAACCGCCGCACACCCATCAATCGCCAAATCGTCGAGTCCCGAATGGGCACCTCACTGGAAGCGTATCTGCAACGGTGCATCGAGAGTCTGCAACAGATGCCCAGTCGCAGTTTACTCAATGGCTTGGGCGAACTTACCGATGCCTCAACAAAAGCATTTGTACGTAACAAGTTGTTGCCGGAAACAATCCAACTACTTCAACTCTTTCAAGCATTGCCGCTTACGCTTTGATGTTTTGTGTACAATATGTCAATGATCATTCTCGTAAGTTTTTGAGTGCCTACGAGGAACACTATATCTTTTCTCTTTCGGTTTTGGGGTAATCGGGTTTTGTCCTTATTTTGTCCTTATTATATCCTTATTATGTCCTACTTTTATCCTGTTCCCAATTTCAGCCTGTTCCTTTTTTGCTTTACTTGTTCCCTTTTTACTTGGTCCTTTTTACTTATTTATATATAGACATATACAACAAGCGGCAACCCGCTTGTTTGGATTACCGCTTGTAAAGTGTATTGTATAAGTGATGTTGGTTAGTACAAGAACCCGAAAAGATATAAAGGAATGGAATTCCCTGCTCCATATTCTATCTCATCCAAAGCCAAGTAACTATTGGGAACATCTTTTATTTGGTCAAATGACTTACTTGCACCTCCGACTTCGAAGGTATAATCATTGTCAACCAAATAATCGCCATGAACTGGCAATACCACTTGATGTGCCTGACGTAGTTGGTTCACGAAGAAAGTCTCGCGTAATGTACCTTCGTTCACCATATTGGTGAGTGCGTACATCTGGTTCCCGTTGTTGAGATAGATCTTGTCAGGGCGGGAAAGCGTTTTGTAACTATTACTCTCTTTGTTGACAAGCATCAGCAATCCCGCTTTTTGCATGAGATACAGCAGTTTGATAACTATATCACGCGTAGCGCCTATCTCACGGCATAAAATACTGATGTTTGGTTCTAAAGGTACTTGCATTGCCATGATCATCAGTAACTTCTGTGCCTTCTGGAGCGTCTGTAAACTGATATCCTCTATTCGGGGAATATCCTGATAGATGATCAGTAACATCAATTGTTCCAGTCGACGAAGATAGTCTTGCTGTGCTTCCAAAGTAAACGGATAGTAACCCTGACGAAGGTATTCGTTGAAGTACATCAACGGTTTGATCGCCGAAGCTATTTCATTTGCCAGTGTTGTGTGATGTTGCAGCACATACTCCAAATCAACCGCTTCATGTTTGTAAATACCTTTGAAAAGGAGGTACTCTCTGAATGAGAAGCCCTGCAAGTCATAAACCGTTTGTCTGCGAGACAAATCCGTTTGCGCCTCATCCATTTGCAACATCGAGGAGCCGGTGTAAACTATCTTTAGACCTGTAAAAGAGTCAAAGACGTTTTTGAGCATCTGCCCCCAATTCTGCGCATAGTGTACTTCGTCAACGAACAATGCCTCTATCCCGTGAGTATAAGCGTACTCGGCAACATCGTACAGCGTAAATAGTTGGAAACTAAAACTATCCAAGGAGATATACAATGCTTTGCTCAGGTCCGGATAGTGCTCTTTGATGTATTGAAGCAACATGGTCGTTTTGCCGGTTCCACGCGCTCCGCGAATACAGATAAGACGTGCACCCCAATTGATTTGATTGTACAGATACCTCTTGTGCGTTTGCGTCGTTTCGATTACGCGGCGAAGGTAATCATTTTGCAGCTGCCTGAATTGAATTTCTTGTAACATAAAAGTGCTTATTTATCAAAAAACGCTGCAAAGGTACTACTTTTATTTTGAAAAAGCAAATTTTTCGAAAGATTTTTACTTTAGAAAAGTGATTTTTGCTCATTTTTTCACTTTTGCAAAAGTAAATCGCAGTAATCCACTATGTCAAAGATCGTTTGCCCTTTTGTCGTGTCGGGCGCAACTATTTATTTATTTTTGATATTTTTGCTTTTGAATGGCACTAAATAAATGGCCATTTAAATGGACGGAATGAACAAAGACGTAAATGAAAAGGAGGTTGATGTGGAAAAATTATGTGGAAAAATTGACAGGCAGCCTAAATCGGGTGGAATAATTGACGAAAATGAAAGAAAAAGCAAAAATTATGCATAGAATGTTTGCTTAATCCATAAAAAAGTTGTATCTTTGCGGCCAAATATGTGCGCACGCGTTTAAATGTATAGCGCGTACGCGAAAGGGAAGATAGGAATGGCGAGGAAGATTATGACAAATTGCGCTTAGATAAATGGCCGTTTCTTCGATACCAGTAGAAAAGTGCAATAGCGACAAAGCGACACGACATTTTTCGCAAAAAGTGCAGAAAGTGAAAAGATATAGTGTTTACACATACACTAAAAAGAATGTGAAATGAACATTGACATAGTGAAAAAGATCGTATAAAAAAGTCTGACATAGAACTTTTGCTCCATGTCAGACTAGTAAAGGAGAATGCGTATGTTGATTACTCTAAGCCTCTAAGCCAGATTGCCATAAATCGATCGTAGACGATGTAACCTTCTTCGGTAGGATAGAGGTATTCTTCTTCTACCAAGGAGGCTAACGCTCGCTGCACGCTGCTTGCTGAGCGCAGATGATATTTCTTGACAAACAATCCTGATGTCGGCTGTTTGACTTCGCCTTCTGCTGCTACAGCGCGCAATAAAATAGCTTGCACTTGAGTCAAATGATGGTACTGTTTCTTGTAATCCTCCTCTTCGGAGCGAATGATAGAAACGATGGCTTGTTGCACTACGGATTCTGTCACCTCGATATCTGAGAGTCGATACAAACGATGCAAAATAGCTTGAATATACCATGTTACTCCATCAGACATCGAATAAACTTGGTGAAATATCTCTTTGGAGAACCGAACGTTTTTCTGCTGCAGATGATGCTGGGCAAAGGTAAAATATTTATCTTCATCCAAGGATCCGAGTTGTATTCGTTCTGTACTGCGATAGAAGGGATGTTTTGGAGAGGAGAACATAACGTCCATGACGTGCTGCTTACTGCCGGAAAAAATGATATGCACATTGTGTACTCGTTCCAGGAGTGAGCGCAAGATGGCTTCGACATTGTCTTCTGGGTATTCTCCTACTTGCTGAAACTCGTCCAATGCAATGTAGCAGTTTACGTTGGATTGAGCTATATAAGCAAAAATCTCCTCGAGTGTCTGCTGTGAATTCTGCGGCGCATAGGACAAACTCACTTGAGGGAGATTGGTGTATGGATCAACTCCGAATGTTAATTGAGTACTTCGGAAAAACCGCATTACAAAACCTTCCGCCTTTTGGATGGGGGTATCCAGCTGTCCGATGATAGCTTTGCCCAATAAATTGACGAAATCAGACAATGAGCGAGTCGGGTATAGATCAATATAGAAACAGCGAAAATCACTTTTCTGTTCCTTCAAATATTGGAACGTGTGGTGAATCAAACCAGACTTACCCATTCGCCGAGGACTGATTAGCGTTAGGTTAGTACCATTTTGCATGGACTCGACCAATTGGCGAGTCTCATCCTCTCGATCGCAGAAATACTCCGGACCTTCATAGCCGTACAAAAGGAAAGGATTGTCAATCATATTTGTTACTTTTCAATTGGTTACGATAATACGCATTATGCGTTACGCAACTTGCGTAATTTGTATTTCGGCTGCAAAGGTACAACAAAAATTTGAGATGTGCAAGAAAATGTGATATTTTTTACGCCAGGAAGTGCAAGAAAATACAATTATTGGTCTTTTTCATTATGATGTTGATAACGTGCGCGGTGCGTACACAATTCGAAAAGTCTCCGCTGCGGAGACAATTGACAGTACAAAAAGCAAAAAAGGAACAAGCTGAGTAAAAAAGGACTAAGTGAAAAGGACTAAGTAGAGGCCAAGTACGGGATAGTAATGGCAATAACTATGAATAATTATGAATGACTAAGAATATATAACGTTTAGAGGATTAGGGGATTAGAGGTTAGGGGTATAAAAATTTGACATGACATAATTGACACTTTTGACACTTTCTATCATTTTGATAGCAGAGTAACGGGAAGCGAGTGCCGAAAAGGTAGAAAACAGGCGTACAGGAGGCGAAAAACTTTACACTTGTAAAGAAAGTGCCAAAAATGTCAAAACTGTCACTACAAAAATTTATATAAAGGATACAAAAGAAAAAGAATACAACCGATAAATCTAATAATATACATCAAACACATGCCGTCCGCATGTAAAAAGGGCAGAAGATAGTGCAGATGCGGCACTAAAAAGAAGCATCGAAAGATCTTTGACAGATTGAGATAAAAAAAGATAGAGAGTCCTAATGGAATCTCTATCGTGAAGCAGAGTGGTGCAAATGGAGAACTATCGTCCAAGTAGCCAATCTACTGCATAAATCTGCTTGATGCCGTCGTGATCAATTACGGGTTGCGGGTCAAGGGTGATAAGGAATCGAGGGTAATGATCTTTAAGCGCTTTTAATGGCGCTAATTCGCGTTGAAGGGTATCAGGATTCATTACTGATAAAGCTACTTGATAGTATTCATAGTTCTCACCATTGTGGCAAACAAAATCAATTTCTGCGCCGCCAACTTGGCCCACGTATATTGGTTTGAAGTAATATCTGCGCAGCAATTCTAAGAATACAATATTTTCCAGTATACGTCCTTGATCAGCATTTTGGCTACTCAACAATGCGTTACGCAGTCCGATGTCTGCAAGATAGTATTTACGTGCTGAGCGCAAGATTTCTGTTCCTTTGATACTCAATCGTTGAGCCGGATAGAATAAGTAACAGTTGGTAAGCGCTTCAAGGTAAGTGTCAATCGTGTGGGGTGATATTTTCAGTCCGTTGGAAGCGAGTATGTCGGCTATACGTTTCGGATTGGTAAGGTTGCCGATATTGTCCGTCAGAAAGAGAGCCACGTTATTCAAGACGTTAACATCGTGGATATTATATCGTGTAACAACGTCGCGCATCATGACGGTATCATATATGTCCCGAACATATTGGCGTACCTCGTCTAAGGATGATAATTGATACTTAAAAGGGAATGAAGTAGAGCTGATATAGTCATTGTATTCCTTAGTATAAACGTAAGGAAGGTCTTGTGTGTATTCCCTAAAAGACAACGGCAGCATATTGATTTTGACATATCTTCCAGACAATAGTGTTGCCAATTCTCCCGAGAGCATATGGGCATTACTACCGGTGATATAGATGTCTACATTCGAACGAAGATAAAGGCTATTCACTGCTTTTTCAAACTCTGATACGAGTTGAACTTCATCAAGGAATATGTAGTTCATCTTCTCATTTTGCAGAAGACTGACAATGTGGTCATGCAACGTTTTGGCAGTCATGAGATGCGAATAGGTCATATCCTCAAAGTTGAGACTGATGATTTGGTCTGGCAACACACCTTGATTAAGTAATGTCTGTTGGAACTGTCGCATTAGTGTACTTTTACCGCAGCGGCGAATGCCGGTGATTACCTTGATAATGCCTTTTTCTCGCCAACTGGAGAGCCACTCTAAATAGCTTGTACGTTGTATTTCTTTCATACTAATAAGAGTTAAAAAATGAAATCGGCTGCAAAGATACAACAATTTCTTGAAATATATGCAATAAACTGCAAAAAAATGCAAAATTTCTTACTTTTTTGCAATAGATTGCATTTTTTATTGGACTTAAACACAATTTTATCTCAAAATGTCGAATAATTGAGCTGTAGTGTCAATGCAAAAATAAAATACGCAAAGAACAAGATACTAATAACTACGAACATAAAAAAATAATAGTTGTGCCCGACACGGATAAGGGGAATGGAAACAGAGGTCGTGTCTTTTATGAGAGGTTTTGGGTAAAAAAGACACAAGGTAGATAAAAAGATACAAGCTTAGTCCGAAAAGGAACAAGTAAAGCAAAAAAGGAACAAGCTTAGTCCGAAAGGGAACAAGGTAAGTAAAAGGGAACAGGCTGAGTGAAAAGGACTAAGTAAAAATGGGAAAGAAACCCTACAGTGACGTTCAGGATGCTCGCGAGATGATCGCGGAAATGAATGCTAAATGAATAATAATACAAAAAATAAACAATAGTTGTGCCCGAGAGGGATGAGGGGATGAAAACGAATGAACGATTGAACGAATGAAATAATCGTTCCCGTGCGATTTAAAATAAACGGGATATGAACATTGACATATTGAAATGACTGAATAAAATAACTGACGCAGGTGTCTGCGCCAGTTTGAGAAATGGTTATTGCTGCAAAAGCCAATCGGAGGCAAGAACACAATGGACAGTTTTATCGTCTTGGACAATATCGCGCTTCTCGCCGTAAGCCATCACAAGTGTAAGGTTATTACAGTGTAGTAATTGGCCGGCCTTAAAGAGGTTGCCTACTTCGCGGTTGAACAACTTGGTGCTTGGCTCTCGGAAATCATAGGTAACTTGGATAAGTTCTTGCACATGGTGGTTGCGAACGCGAACAAAATTCACTTCATATTCCCGCACTTTGCGAAGATAGTAGATTTGGTCGTCAATAGAAGCGCGCCGTTTGAGTTCGATAGCCACGATGTTTTCCAATCGTGGTCCCAGGCTTTCAGTTAGCAACGCTCCTTCGCGCTTGGCTACCATGGCATTATCCATCGCGTAATACTTGTTTACACTTCGGCGCTCAATACTTTTTAGGGAGAAACGTGGTACGCCATATACGAGATAAGCATTCTGGATATATTGCAAGTAATTCTTTGCAGTGTGAGCCGAACTGAGATGATGCTTCTCTTGGATGGAAGAGGATGATTGCTCATTGGTGAACTCATCCAACACTTGGTCAGCAATATTTTTCAGAGTCTCCACATAGCGGATTTTGTAGCGTTTTGCAATGTCCTTCTCAACGATAGTTCGCACCAACGAGCGCACATAGTCGGTTTGTTCAGCCTCGTTGAGGTTGAGCAGTTCCGGAAATCCGCCTTGAAATAGGTATTCGTCGAGAGCACGTTCGCGCAGAGCTATTGCTTTGGTGGAATATGACGTGATATCCACATTGTGAGCCTGACAATATTCGTGGAAGGAGAAAGGATAGAGTTCAATCTTATGATGACGACCGGTCAGATGAGTTGCCAAATCGCCACTAAGCAGGTTGGCATTGCTTCCGGTAATGATGACGCGCATTCCTTGTCGGAGCATTCGGTTAACGAACAACTCCCATCCTTCGATATTCTGCACCTCGTCAAGAAGCAGATGCTTAAAATCGCCATTGAGCCGATATAAGGTTTGCAATAACGGGTCGAAATCGTCGCGGGTGAGTTTTCCTAAGCGATCATCGTCAAAATTGATGTAACCAAATGGAAGTTTACTCTCCATCATCACCTTGGCGCATAGCGTGGACTTACCGCTACGACGCACACCAATCACTACCTGCGCAAGTGGGCTGTTGAGATTTACCTCTTGTTCCTCTTTGCGAGTGATGATAGACTCCCACGGGGTTTGGCGGAGTTCTTCCAACTGGTCGCTTAAGATACTTAAATAATCGGTTGCCATAGCAATATACTGCAAAAAAGTGTATAAAAATAATGCTTCGTGGTTCAAAAACCGCTGCAAAGGTACTACAAAAAAATGGAATATGCAAGAAAATGTAAGATCTTTTGATGTTAAACTGCATAAAAATGCATATTTTTCGGTTTGCAAAGTGCATAAAATCGCAAAATCAGTCATCTCAATAGGTCAAAAGGACTAAGAAAAAGGACCAAGTAAATCCTTGGAGTTGGAAAAAAGGACCAAGTAAAGTGAGGTGGCAAACAAGCCTGGGGTACAAGCAAGGTACAAGTAGGGTACAAGCTAAAGGAGAGAAAATGACCAAGTAAAAATGAGGTAAGTCAAAAATTACCCAAAATGAGCCCAAAAAGAAATAAATGACAAAGTCATTAAACATATGGATGATGGAAAGTGTTGCTGCGAAAGCGGTGACGCTGGTTGCGGTGTGTGGGTACGTTAGCTTAAATCTAATAACAAGATAAAAACATGCCGTCCGCATGTAAAAAGGGCAGAAAAAATAGTGTTAGTCACAGGCACTATAAAGAATGTGACGAGACCTTTGACATACTGAGATAAAGACTGATAAAAAATCAGACACGATGTGTTCGTGCCTGATGATTGGTGGTGGTAAAGAGTGTTATTATTTAGTCTTTTAAGCTGCCTATTGGGATGATATATACGCCATCTTTGCGGCGATAGCCATATTGACCTCCGGTGAGTACAATGAGCAAGTCCGGTTCGCGAATCGGCATTTGCTTCTCGACAAGATTATGCTCCCGAATGAGTCGTTGCAACTCTAGTAAATGGGTGGCACCTTCTTCGATTTCGCGGCTGCCAAGTTTGCACTCGACGAGCGCATATCGTCCATCATCAAGATGCAATACGATGTCTGCTTCTAAGCCATACCGGTCGTTGTAATATGCCACATCGGAGTACAATCCGCTTGTATAGGCCTTTAGATCACGAATACAAAGTTGCTCGAAGATAAAACCGAGTGTTTTGAATTCCGTTTGCATGGATTCGGGCGTAAGTCCGAGTAGTGCTACCGCAATGGAAGGATCGCAAAATGCCCGTTTTACACCGCTACGAATCGCCGTCTTACTACGAATGGCCGGACACCAAGCGTCTATGTCTTGAATGACGAAGAGTTTTTCTAAAGCGGAGACATAATCGTCAAATGTCGGGCGAGAGCACTCAATATTCTCCGAGGCAATGACATCTTGCAAGATAGAACTTGCCTTTGCCAATGTAGAGATGTTACGAGCATACGAACGAAGAATTTGGCGAGCGAGTTTGGGATTGCGTTGAACCCTGTCAACTCGGCTTATATCTGAAGTGCAGACGGACTGGACATAGTCTCGTGCTACGGATAGTGCTTGTGTTTGATTCCTTGCAATCACTGCGGCAGGCCACCCTCCTCGACAAATGGCATAGATTAAGTCATCGATGGAAAGTTGGGAAACAGTCTCTATTTCCATCTTTGGATTATTAAAGAGTTCGCGAATAGATACTTCACCATTGCTTTCGTGTGACTCCCATAAACTCATTGGTAACATTTCCATACGCGATATACGGCCCGTACCGGAATGCCGAATTTGAGTTTGGTCTACGACATTTGAGCCTGTCAAAATGAATTGTCCCGGAGTTTGCCTCTTATCCACCTCAAGGCGGATGGCATCCCATACAACAGGATAGTCCTGCCACTCATCAATAAGTCGTGGTGTGTCACCTTTGAGAAAGAGTGAAGGGCGATTGGCGGCAATACCATCATAGCGTTCCCGTTCATCGGGATCTTGAAATCGGATGATGGATTTGGCTTGTTGTTCCGCTGTGGTCGTTTTACCGCACCATTTCGGACCTTCGATAAGCACCGCTCCCAATGCCTCTAAGCGCTCACGAAGATGGACATCGGAAATTCGTTTGAAATATTCCATAAGAGTGAGATGTTAAAATCGGCGGCAAAGATACAACAAATAAATGGATTGTGCAAATTATTTTTAAAAATTGTGGCAAATTGTTTACAAATTTTGTGGCATTCTGTTTGTAAGAATTGCGGAGACTATAGCCACGCTACAGAAAATCGCCCTAAAATATCAGTCATCTCAGTAGAGTCTAAACAAACATAAAACAGCATGTTCCCTTGGGAGGCAAAAAAGGAACAAGTGAAAAGGACCAAGTAAAACAATACAAGTACAATACAAGTAGGATACAAGCAGGATACAAGTAGGATATAAGTACAATACAAGCTTGGGGTACAAGCAGGGTACAAGCAAGCTACAAGTAGGGTACAAGGTGGAGTGAGTGAAAAGGACTAAGTAAAAGTAAAAAGGGCTAAATAAAATGGGATAAGGACCCTACAGTGACGTTCAGGATGATCGCGAGATGGTCACGGAAATGATAAATAAGAAGTAAATAATATAAAATACAATGAAAATATAGTGTTCGATCCTGACACTTAAAACATTGGATAATTGATCTTTGACATAGTGGAATTACCAAAAATGCAAGAAATAATCGTGCAAAAGCTAAGAATCTGAACGTTTTTTGCAGAAATACTTGCATATATCAAAAAAAAGTTGTACTTTTGCACCGCAAAAGTTTAAGCAACTAATTTTTGAGAGTATGTTTGGAGTTAAATGTTCAAATCAACCTATTAGCGGAAAATTCGCGGAAGAGTTTGTAAGAAACCTTCTGGAAGCCCAAAAGCAACCTAAACAAGATGCAAAAGAGATGGTGCATAACATCGTTTTGGATTGATGGCACAATTTAATTTACATCTAAAGTTAGAGCACGATGCATCGATACTGAAGGATTTTTATTCAGGTATAGATGTGATGGATACTTTTATCCATACGCGCTTATCTGCTTTTCTTAGGGCATACAATTGTCGCTTCTACGTGCTGCGCAACGTGCAGGGCGTGATTGTTGCTATGTTTGTAATAAGTGAGGGACAATTGTTTTTAGATGAAGACTGTAAAGATGATTTACGTCTGAAGTTCCCCGATATTGACGAGTGGCCAGCACTCAAAGATTATTGGGAAGCAGGCGTTTTTCCAAGCATAGAGATCAACTATTTGGCAGTACAGAAAGAGTACAGAGAGCAGCATATTGGAAAAGATATTATTTCTCTCATTGAATCTTTCAAAGAAGATGTGTACTATCGCCATCCATTGTTCTTGTCCGTAAAAGCATACTGTACACAGGAATATTCAGCTGTTGGATTTTATAGCAAGTGCCGGTTTCTGGCTTCCGAGTATATCAGTCAGCAAATAGATTCCTTGCGAATGTACAAGACTCTTAGTTAACTACTAACCGACAAGTATTATAAAACGGTAATTCCACTATTAAACGGAGTTACCGTTTTTTGTGCGTGGCTGTAACTGAAGTGAAAAGGACTAAGTAAAAAGAGTAAAAAAACATAAAGAAAAGTGCGCACGGGAGAGTGCAAAAAGAGTGCAAAAAGAGTGCAAAGAGTCTCAAGTGTTTCAAGAGTCTCATGCAAATTTTTGTAGAAAGTGCAAATAGTGCAGAAAGTGCAAGGCAAAATTTTAAGCAGCTTGTTCCCTTTGGGGGCAAAAAAGGAACAAGTGAAAAGGACCAAGTAAAACAATACAAGTAGGATACAAGTACAATACAAGTACAATACAAGTACAATACAAGTACAATACAAGTACAATACAAAATAGTGGGAGTAAAAAGGACTAAGTAAAAAGCAGAGAGGAACAAAAAACCAAAATCACGGGATATATACATAGTATATATAAGGTGGTACGGGATACGAGATTAGTCCGATAAGAGTCCGATGCGATTCTAATTGGCGCCCAATGCGAGACAGAATACATAAAACTGCAGGAGAAAAAATATGGCAGAAGAAAAAATGAAACAAAATATGGAAACCAAAGAAATGTCATTTGAAGAGCGGCAGTATCAAAGATTGATTGATGCGCGGAACTTCCACTATGAGAATTTTAATAAGTGGTCGTTGTATTTTTATGCAATTATTGCGGCATTGTTTATTGGGTTTTATTCTATCAAAGACAACACGATTCTTTCTTGTGTCATTGCACTCGTCGGATATGTGATAAGTATTTGTTGTTATTTATCTGGCAAAGGCTACTATTATTGGGAGATTAGTTGGATACGTTTGCTGCACAATTACGAAAGAGAAGTGCTCAAGGAAACGAAAGACCATGAGGAGTTACGCATTTATTCACGGTTTTATGATATTAAGAAGTCGTCATTCCCAATGACCATATCGAAGGGAGCCAACATCTCCTCTTCGAAGTTGTCTCTGTGGATGTCATTTACGATTGCGTTTTCTTGGGGATTCTTATTAATGAAGTCTGCCGCTCCTAAAATGTTTATTTTCAGAGAATGTCATTCATTAACATTGTTTGTTGCCGCTATTGTTGGGACATGGTGTCTTACGTACATACTTGCTTTAATGCCATGTATCAAAAGTGATATGCAGGCACTCAGTGAAGCAAAATCAAATAAACTTAAAAATTAATACTTATGGAAACTGCTATTAATTTACTTGAAAAAATCATGACAAGTTCAAATGTTTGCTGTTGTTTCGCAGGAGCAGGACGTGTCTTTTATGTTTTTGCATTATTCCTTTTACTCGCAACTTTTATCGCTATCATTGTTACAGCGGTATGGGGCAAGAAAGAAAATCTCTTGCCTTTGGCTGCATTAAGCGGAATACTTTTAATATGTTTTATAATGTGTAATTTGTGGTCAAGTATTGTTGCCATCATCTGTTGCACGTATATAGGTGTGGTATACATTAGTAGTAAAAATGAGAGAAAAGACGAATAGAAGAGAGACTATGTATAAGAACTCTAATTAATTTGGTTTGTGAGATTTAGGCATGACAGAACACCAACTCATAAATATTTTCAATTCTTATTTTGATGTACAAGTCGCATCACCAAAATGCGACTGTGGAATAGACGCAGCCATCTCACTCCGTGCGGACTCGCAAGTCCGTGCATATATTCTTTGCAAAAATAATATCAATAATGAAGGAGAATGGAAGACTATTTTGGAGAAGATAAGAGAGAGAATGGCCTTTCCAGATATCAATTCCGTGCCGATAGTCGCTATTACAGAGAAGGAGGGGCAGCCGTGTGTGGGAATATTGACTTATTGCGAATCAAATAACTATTATCAAAATCAAAATATTTCATGGAAGGCATTGAATGACGATGGTATGACATGGCTAGCAGTTCAGTTGAGAGCGCGTCGTGGGAGCATTCGTTTTCTTCCCCAACAGTTATTTCGTATTGAGAAAATAATCACTTTGAACTCCTCGTCATTATTGAATGGACAGGTTCGATATTTAAGAACATTTGGAGAGAAATACAAACTTAAACGAAGAAGTTCATTATCGAGCCAAGAGCAATTCTCACGTCATTTATACGGTGCGCCCGAAGAAGACTATCCTCAAGACTTTTTAGATAATATTATCTTTAATGCTGTCAAAAGAGCCTATCCGGAAGCTCAACGGCAATCATGCACAATTCTTTTTGATTCAGATTTGCTCAATCGACGGATTATGAAAGAGGCAAAAATTGACTCTCAAAAAATATTTGCAGTAGATACAAGTACCGGCATGCAAAAACCAATAGCTGACATCGAAGTTTACTATTATTATAATGTATGGAAGGAAACCAAAGTGCGTGATATATCTCCGAAGATAGAGTGCGATACTGCAGAGGAAGTGGAGAGGCTAATGAGCATGATAAACGCAAAATATGAACCTTTATCACGTTTAAATATATGAAAAGCGAGCCTAATGGTTTAAAAGCCGCCCTTAAATATACACTGGGCATTGGATTAATAGTAATTTGTGTAGGGCTGATGTTTTCTAAAGACTCCTCTTCAGGGGATAATTTAGTGATTGGCTTCTTTGGAATGTTAGCTACTTTTGTCGTTATAGGGAATTTTTCGCAAGTGAGTCATATTATTAGAGAGAATAAAGAAGCCCAAGAGGAATTAGGTCAAAAGATGGAAACTTTCAAGAAAAACGTAGAGGATCGTCTAAATGAGGTACTCAAAGTAACCATGTATGATAGCGGAGCTTCAAAAATTGAGGACCTATTGAACTTTAAGAATACGTTTAATGCTTCGATTATGGAAATAAAGAAGCAAACATTATTGGACTATCAAAATAACATCGAAGATATTACTCAAAAAGAGTTCGCTAACATTATAGAAGCGTTGGTTTACTTAACGAATGGCACCCACAGAGTGTTGGTCTGTAACATCCTCAACAACAAACAAGGCACTAAATACATGGTTAAAAGGAACAAGGATGAGAAAGGCATCAAAGTTCAAGCGACATGGGAGAATAATAAACTCATATTTAAGGACAAGGATGGGAAGATTATTGAGAACGTTCAAATAGTGTCCAATAAACCTTTTGATTATCCAAATGTATGTCGTATACTTGCTATTCTCATGCGAAACAAACACGGGGAAGAGAATAAGCAACGTGATACCGATCAATCTATATCAGATTGGATATATGAGTCTTAGGTAATGTTCGTCAATTTTCGCTCGGACGCGCGTGAACTCACGCGTGTGTAGATATAAATAAGGAATAATATAAAAACTAAATGATATGAAAAATATCAATTTTGTTCATGTGATAGGAACTACTTATATAGCAGATACTGAGCTGGCTAAGTATTTGGGTGTTACAAATCAATATCTCAGAAATGAGATAGAGTTGTATAATGCAACTGTAATTGGAGGACATAATCCATTAACCACTACTCCTATTTTGGCAGCCCCTCAATCGTTTAGTGTTAAATATAAATTGGAATTCCTTTGCTTTCACATCCCTTATCCAACAAAAATTCAGAAAGGGACTTACCTGTTGTCATTGACTGATTATGCGTTGTTTGCATTCCATTTGTTAGAATCCATGAGGATAGACAACAATAGAACAGAAGAGCAAAAGCAAGCCTTACTTGACTGTTATTCAGAACTACGGCCTGCTTTTGTTAGCGCAATCGCAGAAAATCTTAGTCACGAACAAGTTGATGTTATTAACCAATTACGTAATGAGCAAGAACGAAATGGTTTTATAACGGGGTTTACAATCGCAAAATTACTGCACATTGATCATCTACTATTCCACGATAAAATGTATTCCTTCTACTCTCATAGCAATGATGGTCCCAAAATATACAAACAAGACTTAGTTTCGCGCAAGTATGTTATGGCAGAAAACCCGTTCAATAACCCATTAGCAGCGCTTGGTAATTATAGTGATCCTACTTATGGTTTTACTGCCAATAACATTAGTGCATTATATAAAGTATATCCCCAACATAGTGATGAAATAGGTCTACTAGAGATAACCCTCTATTCACAATGTTAATTCACGTATCCGCACGCGTGTGTAGATAAAATAATGAATAATATAAAAAAACCAAATACATTATGAAAAACTTAATTAATTATTTGTCAAAAAAGAGTTTATCTCTCGAGAATGGTTCGAGATTGGTTCGAGATCGGTTCGAGATTGGTTCGGCGAAGTCTCGGAAGAATATCGGTTCGAATCTCTCTCGATTGTGTCTCGCCAGTCTGATTTGCCTATGTATGCTGACTGTCGGAGTGGGAAATGTGTGGGGAGGCACTTACACAAAAATTACGAGTAGCAACATTTCCGCAAATTTGAGTAATGGCGATATTGTCATATTGGCGACAGAAAGTGCAGGAGCTCCTAGTATTGGAGTGTCTGGAGGGACTGTGAATAACATTAATAAAACTACCAAAACTGATGCAACAACATCTACTACTGAAGCCAGTTGGATGGAGTTTACAGTAACAGGTCGCAGTACAATAAAGGATGAGGATATAGAGGTGTTCTGTCTAAAAAATAGTAGCAATCAGTATGTTGGGCAGCCGGGTGCCAATACGTTCTTCTTAACTACGGTCGAAGAAAATAAAGGCGTGTTCTATCCTTCTACAAATGGATACCTATATACTCAAGGTGCTGATTCCTACGAACGACAACTATGTAAATATGTGAATCAAGGAACATACTATCGTTTCTTTAAATCATCTAGTTATGGAAGCGGTTATACTGCATTCTATATTTGGAAGAAAGCATCATCATCCTTTACCGTTACCTACGATGGTAACGAAAAGACAAGCGGTAGTGTGCCGACGGATGCGACGGCATACAATAGTGGCGCGACTGTAACAGTAAAAGGGAATACAGGAAATCTTGCGAGGACGGGTTACAGCTTTGGGGGCTGGAACACAAAAGCAAATGGATCCGGCACAAACTATACTGCCGGTTCCGGAACATTCACAATTACAGCCAACACGACACTGTATGCAAAATGGAATCCTAATCAATATACGGTGACATGGGTGGTTAACGGAAGTACCGAGCTGACCGATAGCAATGTTAATCACGGTTCATCAGTGACACCTCCAACTGTTAATCCGCTTCCTTGCGGTGATAAATTAATGGGATGGACGGATGCACCAGGTGGTGTGTATGTTCATGGAACGTCTAATCTGTACACCGGAGCAACAATCAGTATCACAGGAGATGTTGTTCTTTATGCCGTTTTTGCGGATGAGGAATAATAAATGAGAGAAAGGATGTTTAATGATTAAAATTGAAACGACTATGAAGACAAATTTCAATATACAAAAAGAGATTATCTCTCATTTGAAGAGCAGCGCAAGGGTATACCAAGGGTATAGCAAGGGTATACGATTTGCCGCCACTATCCTGGTATTACTCTTTATCGGAATGGGGAATGCGTGGGGAGCAGACCAGTTGACATACTCGCATACTTTTTCAGTCAAGCCATCCACGGGAAATAGTGTCGCTTTAAGTAGCGTTAACTGGAAGATTGAGGCGACAAATCTAAATGGTTATCAAGCCGATTACGCAGGTGTTCAATTTGGAGCAAAGAAATCCAGTGGAACATTTAAGTTGACTTCTGTAAATGCATGGGGAGAACAATCAGGAACATACAAAGATTATACTACAATAAAATCTGTAGTCCTTTATTTAAATACTGGTGCAACACTTTCTACATATGATGTTACAATAGGTGGAAAAAGAGCTACTCGAAGCGGTACGGTATCCAAGAACTCGAGTTGTAATAGGGACTACTCTAAGGCTAGTAAGGTTACATATACCCCTATAACAGGAGGCACAACAGGTGTCGTCGTTATTGATTTAGGCTCTACATCTAATGGAGCGCAATATATATGCCGAATTGAAATCGTTTGCGAAAAAGCCAGTACCACCAAAACATGTGTTTTGCATGACGGTGCCGGAGGCAGTTCAACTACGAATAAGATAGTAGGAAGCGACAAGTTACCTGCCGGAGCTGCTGTAGCCGGATGGGAATTCCAATATTGGTGCACTACGAGTTTTGCAGATTCCGACTACGGCAATCACGGAACAACTTACACCGGCGACGGAACAGTGACAACACCCGATCAAGCGAACTTATATGCCGTATATTATAATTCCTGTACTTTCCGCTATTCGACATCTCCGACTGCGGGATATCATATCGTTAATATGGGTCCGGCGACCACCGGCGGAGCCGGAGATGATTATTTTACTGCAAGCGTAGGTGGTTCTCAGAAATATTGTACTATAGCCGAAGGTACGACAGTCACCCTGACATCTCATCAAGGCTCCGGCAGTACGTTTACCGGTTGGCATGTAACAAAAACAGGAGATCCTACTACAGAAGTTACCGTAGCAAGCGCTACTGCTGCGACCACCACGTTTACCATGCCGGCATATAATATTGACATTACCGCTAATTTCTGTAAAGACTTAAGTGGTCAAACGCTGACGGTATATGAACCAGACTTGACATATAATACCACGACTAAAAAATGGGATGCAACAATGACATGGAGCAGTGTCGAAGGTGCAGAGTATTATTTAGTGACGGTTCTTGACAAAGCAACTTCTACAAAAGTTGTAAGTTCACAAAACGTAGGTAATGTCACCTCATATGACGTGTCCGGTTTAATTCAAGATCATGCACATACATTTGCCGTTCAAGCAAGGACATCATGTAATGATAGCAAATCAACAGGGACTATTGATGCTACTCCGACGTGTCCGGCATTGACAGCAACAACCGTTTCTTACGGGACGAAAACAAGTACTTTTATTGTTGTCAACTGGACAGCGGTCTCCGGTGCTGACAAATATACATTAGTTGTCCAAAAGCGAAACAGTGCCGATGATGGTTGGGAGTCCACTCCGGCGGCAAGATTTGATGATTTGACTGTATTAACAAAGACTATCACAGGCCTTACGCCAAACACCAAATATCGTGCGAACGTGCAGGCGATTAGTGACTGCGGCAGTACCAAAGCCACAGCAGGAGCCGCCTTTACGACACTTGCGCAATACACCGTACATTTCGACGGAAACGGTGCAACAGGAGGCAGTGTTCCGAGTGACGCAGTAAAGGATGCCGGCAGCAGTTATAGTCTGCCCGGTGTTGGTACGCTTACCAATACAGGATACACTTTCGGCGGTTGGCTGGAAGGCAGTACCAGCGGCACGCTCCGCGCAAGCGGTTATTCGCACACAGTAAATGCCGACATCACATTCTATGCAAAATGGACGATTCAATCCTACGACGTGACATTCAACATGCACGATCACGGTTCTGCTGTTGCCAAACAGACCATTGAATATAATGGTTTGGTCACCGAACCGAGTCCGGCTCCGAGTGACGCAGACTGGAAATTCGGCGGATGGTATAAAGAAGCCGGTTACAGCAATCTCTGGAATTTCGCGACCGACCATGTGACAGCAGCAACAACATTGCATGCCAAATGGACTGCAAAGACCTACACCAACTACCGTACGACGTGTTCCGAGACATACGACATTGTGTTGCATGACAATAATGGCGGCAGTCATAACGGTAGTGCGAAAGTGGCAGCGAACGGAAAACAATTGACAAGTATTGTTGCTCCGAAGCGTGACGGATATTCCGTAGAGGGATACTACAAAGAAGCCGAGACAAGTACCCAAATAGCTACTGCAAGCGGTGCGTTACAATCTGACAAAACCGGTTATACCGATGCTACCGGCGCGTGGACGAAAGGAGACGGCGCAACGCTGTACGCTAAATGGATAGCAACCAATTATACGATTACTTATGACGGCTTGGAAGGCGCCAGCAACAGCAACCCGACGAGTTATAATATCGCAACCCCGACCATCACTTTGGTTGCTCCGGGCAGCCGCGAGGGTTATACTTTCGCCGGTTGGACTTGCGGCGGTTCGCCCATCACGCAGATAGCGGTTGGCTCAACAGGCGACAAGACGATCACGGCCACTTGGACGGCTAACACATATACTGTGCGGTTTAATGCGAACGGCGGTAGTGGAAGTATGAGTAATCAGAACTTCACATATGGTGTAGCCCAGAACCTGACGAGTAATGGCTTTACGGCTCCTGATGACAAGTCTTTCGGCGGCTGGACGACCAACAGCGACGGAACAGGAGATTTCTATACCAACGGCCAGAGTGTCAGCAACTTGACAAGCGTGAATGGAGCAACAGTTGATTTGTATGCTAAATGGGTGGATTGCGATTTATATACCATGACGCTGAACGTGAACGGGGACACATGGAAGACCGTGACGCAAGGCTCATGCGGCGCAAGTATTGATTTGAGCGGTTATCAAGGTGTGCCGAGTTGTGATGCAAAATATACCTTTGTTGGCTGGAGTGAGTCGAACTCTGGTAACACAACCAATCCGACCATCACTAAGACTTCATCGTACGAGCCCGAGAGTAATACAACTCTTTACGCTGTATATAGTTACTCGGCAAAAATGGGTACATTGGTAAAGAGTACTACCGGTTTCGGAGGCCCTTCTAAATCATATATTATTGCAGCATCAGGATATAATTCCGCTATGGGCGAAGTAACTACAGGAACCGTAGATGGTGTATCTATCAGTAAAGATGGAGACAATTGTGTTGTTACAGGTAGTGATGAACCTGCCGAATTCTATTTTGAGGACGCAGGTTCCAGCAAATGGTTTGTTTATCAGCCCTATATAGACTCCGAGGATAATTACGGATATATCTATTTCAAAGCACCTACAGGATCCAGTGGTAAATTCAGCTGGTATGATGAAGAAGATTATAAAGAATGGTACATATATGATGATGACATTAAACCATATGGGTACTATGATTATGAATATATACAAACCTATATGAAATCCCATGCCACCGATGCATTGTGGACATTATCTATAAACGGGACGACCGGGGTTGCCACATTGACCGCTGTGGATGCTGGAAGCAATACTCGCAGTTGGCAATATAATAATACTGCAAGTAAATTTTCCACATACACAACAAGCCAAAAACCTATTGCACTTTACGAATATACGACAGGCACAGCGTACACCACTCAGCCGGATATGACAGTATATACCATCACAAAAGGCGTTGAGAGCAATGGTACATTTACGATCGCAGAAGGTGTGGCATGTAGCGGACAGGCAGTAGCCGTGAGTGCTACTCCGGCATCGGGTTATGCGTTCAGCGGATGGACTAGTAGTACCGGCGGCTCGTTCGGAAACGCTTCTTCTGCGACTACTACCTTCACTCCGACAGCCAACACAACCGTAACCGCAAACTTCGTAGCAGCTACGCCTCATGACATCACATGGATGGTGAACGGAACTGCTTATACAACAGGTGAGCCGACCAACAGTATGACTGCCGGCACATCATTCAGCACGATGACACTGCCAACAGCACCTGCTAATAACACTCTGAATAGCGCGTGCGGGGCAGTTGCCAACCAGTTTGTAGGATGGAGCCAAACGGATATGGGCTTCGCTACCGGTCAGAGCGCACCTGCCAAGTTGTTTACTAATGCAGCTGGCGCCGGAACGGCATATGGCTTGATGGGTGATGCAGATGTGACTTTCTATGCCGTATTCGCGCAAGATGGCAGTAGTAACTATATGAGCCGTTGCGCAAACACCTACAGTATCATGCTGGATAAGAAAGAGGGAACGACGGACGGAACGGCAGTAGCCACTGAGCAGGGCACCAGTCTGAACATAACGCTTGCTCCGACCTATGCCGGTCACAGCGTGGAAGGCTATTATGCAGAGACCGGTCGCACCACGAAGATTGCGGACGCTAATGGTTCGTTGATAGCTAATAAGAGCGGTTATACGGATGGCTCGGGCAAGTGGATCAATACCACTTCGCCGCTGACACTTTATACCAACTGGACGCTCAATAGTCATACACTGACTTGGAATCTGGATGGTGGATCTATTTCAGCAGCCGGAACACCTGCGGGAACTATTGCTTATGGAACAGCACTTGTTGCTCCGACGGTAACAAAGACCGGATATACGTTCAATGCATGGTCGCCTGCGGTAGATGCAACTATGCCGGATAACGATGTTACTTACACGGCTACATGGACTGCTAAACAATATGCAATCACTTATAAGGACAAAGATGATGCAGCTTATTCGGGAGATAAGACGGATGGTCGTCCGACAGGCTGTCCTGCTAACCATACATACGGCTCAGCAACGGATTTGCCATACGGCGTAAAAGCGGGCTATCGCTTCGATGGCTGGTTCACCACGAGCGCGTGCACCGGCGATCCTATTACATCTATAGCATCTGATGAAGAAGGACCGTTTACATTATATGCAAAGTGGACAGCTTCCCACACGTTTACATTCAGCAAGAACGGCGTCGTGGATGGTACGTTGACACTCGGTCAAGTTGAAGGCGGTAATGTGATCATGCCGAATACGACGGTTGATTGCGGACTCTGGACTACGTTTGAAGGATGGGTTATTGGCGATGTAGCAGAGACAACAACAGAGCCTGCAACGATCTACAAACCGGGTGACATCTATGTTGCAGGAAGCAGCAACCAAGAGTTCAAGGCTGTTTACTCGAAGCACGAAGGCGACGCAACTGTTTATTACGAAAAAGTGACAAGCGGTCCGAAGAGCGGTACGTATGTGATGGTATCCTACCCAAGGAATGATATCTATTACATTTATACAAGTTATAATGCTTCTAGTTATTGCAATCAATCTCCGGTAACAATTTCCGATAATGGAACAGTTAGTGCTGCCAATGCGACCAGTGCAAGTGCTCGTGAAGTAACTGTGAGAGCCGGAAATGGAGCAAATACCGGTAAGTTCGCTATATACGATGGCACAGCGTCTAAGTATTTAACAGGAGGAGCTGGGTCTGTCGGGGTAAATAATGATATCACTTTCTGTTGGAATTTGATGGATGGTAGCACAAAAGTAAATAGCAAAGAACAAATACCCAAGGCAGGTGCGATACATTCAACTACAAATACAACTTATTTGCTACAATTAAGAAATCATAGTACCTGTGATAGATTCCAAATGTATGCTAATACTCAAACAGATGGAACCAATCCATACGATGTCTATCTCTATCGCAAACGCGTAGCGGGAACGACGTATTATACGACTGCACCGGAAAGTTGTGAGGTGCCGACGGAGATTACGGTAAGTTATAATGACAACAAAGCCAATGCCGGTGACCAGACAATCAGCGGCATGCCGAGCGGAACGACGTTAACGTTTACCGATTATCCAGACTTCGATACGTATACTGTTGGTTCTGCGCCGACAGATCCGACGGGTTATCACTTCACAGGCTGGAACACTTCGGCCGAAGGCGGAGGCGATAGTTATGACGCCGGCGAAGATGTTACGACTTTCGGTTATGTAGAAACGATAACGCTCTATGCCCAATGGGAACGCGTATACACTGTAACGCTGTATGACAACGGTGTTGAGCGGACAAGACTGACGCAGGCGAGTGCCGGAGCAAATGTGACGCTTCCGAGCGGAAACAACTGTACTCCGGGTAGCGCATTTACATTTGTTGGATGGACAGATAGTCCTGTACAACTAAATGCTGAACCTGTTCGCCCGAACATTGTATCCGGTGCCGGCGAATGGGGCGATGACGAGTTGACAGATGACATCACATTGTACTCTGTTTATTCGAAGTCCGTAGCCGGTTGCGATGATTTCGCAGCAGGTGTCAGCGGAGCATATAAGATGTATTATGATGGTTCGACATATGCAACTACTGCCGGAAGTACCGGTAGTTATACAGGCGCTACAAGTGGAACTGCGGAAGTGTTCTATATTGCGTATGCTCCAGCGCATACAGGTTATACCATTCGTACCTCTACCGGTTTTGTTGGATGGAACTATGATGGCTCAGAACTAACGAAAGCTAATGCAACTCCGTATTATTGGAAGATAAGTGGTAGCAGTAGTAATTGGGTTATCACTCCTGAACCAAGTGCGTATACAAAACAATTTAAATCAACGGATGGAAGTAAATTCCAGTTATACGCTGCTGCGACAAGTGGTAAACTTCTTCTTCAGAAATCTGCCATGACGTATTACTATAACACGGCTAGTTGCGGAGATAATAGCATTACTTTCCATGACGGAGGCGGTTCGATAAGTGGAACACCGACGACACCAACGGGCGCAAGTTGGAATAGTGGTGCACACATACTGAGTGGCTTGGAAGACTGCGACAAGATTACCGAGTTCCCGACAGCAAGTTATGACGGATGGACGTTTATCGGTTGGAGTACGGAAGACTACTCAAACAACGGTAAACACACCACAGATTATGTCGAAGAGAACGCAAGTACCGATGAACCGGATGGCTCTGGCATCTACAAGACGGATGGCAATCCTTATGTGGTTCGCGGCGGTAGTATCGATATGTATCCTATCTTTACGCGCTTCCCGGAGAATGAACCGTTCAACACAACTAGTGGCGGAGATTATTATATTTACTATTTAGAGCCTGGTTCAAATGATGGTTATGGCGCATTAGTTCGTCAATATGCAGGTGAATATGACAATGTAAAACGCTACGGAAGGACAACTTCATGTGCTGCTGCGACAGAGTTTACATTCACAAAAGATGGCGATGTATGGCACATCTATGATAAGACTAAAGGCAAATATGTTACCGGTAAGACAAGTGATGACTGGTTAGTACTGGCTTCAGATTTGAGTGGAAGTTATGATGATTGGACGATTACAATCCGAAGTGGCAACCAGTTTGATGCCACATGCGGTGTAGGCGGAGGACGTCAGTTGAGTTTCAGTACTGCTGCTAACTACTTCATGAACTACGAATTAGCTGCAACGCCAGGTTATCCTCCCGTATATTTGGGTACTTGTACGGAGCGTATCTTCTCGTCTGAGCCTAATCCGACGCCGACGGTCGATTTGACGGGTGAGCCGATGGTAACATCTTCGAAAGGACAGACGGTGCGTGCTGCTATTCCGATGACCTTGTCGGCATCGCATATCACCGGTACTTCTCCGCTCAAAGTGACGATAACCGGAACGAACTTGAAGTTCGCTACCTCGGCAGCCGTCAATACAGATCCTGCTACTTCTTTGGAAGTGGCTGTAGATGGAAGCGGTAAGATTGATCCGACTACGATTTATGTATATTACACTCCGACAGAAGATGAGGATGGTATTGAAAACATCACAGTAACAGCCGTCGCTACTAAGTGGGGTCCGACTGAGATTAAACGAACCACAGGAATCGTTCATGCCCGTCACTTGCCAGAAGACTTTGTGATTGCAACTAAGTTGGGCGACAAGTGGTATGCTCTTCCTGCAAACTGTACGACGAATAGTAGTTCGACAGAAGGAATGCTAATTGAAGTGGATGATGTGAATGACCCGACTGCTGCAACAGCAGCTCCGGCAAGTACTAAGTACGGTTTGAGAAATGTGGCACCGAAGACACGTAAAGCGGGTAATGGCGAACGCATGGTATTTACGGAACGGATCAGTACAGCAACGGCTGATAATCAAATGACCTTGTACAACGGTAGCAGCACAAATATTCAAGTGAACGCTATGTATACTACTTACAAAGACAATGATACAGAAGAGACGCGCGAGAAATATGAGTGGACACCGGAGACGAGTGATTTCAAAGATTACCTATTAACCAGTGCTTCTGCTTCTCGTACGTTGAGTATGAATACCAGCGGTGTATTTGGTTCGCTTACTAAGGACAAGGCATATAGTGGACAAGTTCGTCTGTTGCCGGCAACGTTCTATACCCCAGCGGATATGCAAGTGGTAGAATGGAAGGCAAATAGCGTAGTTGTGATGTACACCGGTTCGGGTGTAACGGCTACGACGAAAGTTGGCACTAACTCCGAGAGCAGCGCTCAGACGTTAACTACTGCTAAAGTAGACCACGGTGTATTTGAGTTAACAACCAATCAAGCACTAACAAGCAATGCGAATACACAACTGCTCATTACCATCAAGAATGGTAGTTCAGCAGTAGTAGGAAAGACAGCATTGGTTATTCCGGCTATCATAAATACGAATAACAAGACTGCTGATTATGTCGTTTCCGGAGCAGATGCGGCAGAAAGGATTGCAAAAGCAGCCGCAACGGATGTCGTAATCTTGGACGGCGCCGTACTGAGTGCTGTTGCGACCAAGTACACGTACAAGAATATCACTGTTTATCCGGGTGGTAAGTTGGTTATCGGCAGCGATAAGCAATTAGGAATGGCCAGCTTGACGCTGCGTGGCGGTTCCAGTTGGGGCGCTGCAAGTTACGAGCATAAGTACCCGCAGTTTGTGGTGAATAATGCAACAGATGGTGCTTACTCTAATACGGCAGTCAAAATCAACTATGACTACGTGACGACGAAGGCTCAGTACTACACGTTTGTACTTCCGTACACCGGAAACACGAGTACGATTAAGTATCCGGTGGATATCTATGGAAAGAACTTAGATAGCGGAAGCCAAGCAAGTTTTGAGTTCCAATACTACGATGGTGCAGCTCGTGCTGCTGGTGGAACGGGTTGGGCAACCTTGGCTGAACCGGCAGACCTTGTGGCCGGAAGAGGTTACACCTTCCTCGGAATGCCGCGTAAGGTAGATGCTTATGACGGAACAGACAATAGTCATAGTAATACACGTCAGACCTATGGCATCCATCGTATTCCGATGAGTGTATCAGCTTCTACCGTTCAGAGCGGAGAAACGAACTCGTCGCCAGGTAAGTCAACACCGATCAGTGTGACATTGGCCGACAAGAACAATGCTTCTGGATGGGTTCTCGTTGGTAACCCGTTCATGGGTGATGTAACTGGACTGAGCAACGAGGATATCCAAGTGGGAGAATTGGTTCATACGAGTACTGTTCCTTGGGACGGTAAATGGGAATGGGATGACACGAATCCCAGTACAGGTGTTCGTTATGTGGTCATTCCGTATAACTCCGGAACAGATTACCATTCGGAAATGGCTGAGGATGCAGAATTGCCTGCATTCAAGAACTTCTTCGTCCAGATTAAGAATGGTAGTGCTACCTCGTTGGTAATCCCTGCAAGCAGTCGTAATGATGCTGGTTTGGCACCGGCTCGCTACGTTGCTCAAGAGGTGAAAGATATCCGCTTGGCAGTGGATTTGGTAAGCGATACAAAGAGCGACAAGGTTGACTTCCTCATTAACGACACGTATAGTGCAGCGTATGATGACGATGCCGACTTTACGAAGATGATGAACGGAACGAACTTCAACCTCTATGGCGTTTATCCGGGTGATAACTTAAGCTTCATCGCTGTAGATAAGACGACGGCCGCAGGAAGCATCGCTATCGGTTATCAAGTACCAGCAGCAGGTGAGTACACATTGCAGTTGTCCGAAAGACCGTACGTGATGAGTGATTATGTGGAGACCTTGTTGGTTACCGACCATGAGGTGGATCCGGAAGTGACGACCGACCTGCTGGAGAATCCGTACACGTTCACCGTGACAAAGGCGGAGACGAACGACACGCGTTTCACGGTAAGTATCAAGCTGAAGGAGAATCAGGATACGCCGACAGATATCGATATTATCAATGGCGGAGGAGACTTAGATGGCGAGAAGCCGATTAAGTTCATCTATCACGACAAGATGTATATCCTGCGGAACGGTGTTCTGTACGATGCAACAGGAAAACGAGTTAAAGAAATCAATAAATGATTTTAATGAGTGAAAGAATGAATGTTGAACGAATTAAAGAGTTTAAGATTATGAAAGCATTGAGATATTTATTGATGGTAGTAGCAATGGTGAGTGTTCTGAGCGTAAAAGCTCAGAGCACCACCCAGTTGCCGCAAGTACAGATGCAATCGACATCGGTGATGGTTAGTTCCGGTTCCACGTTGCCGCAGGCTGCGACTACGGGAGCTTATGTGACGGGAACAACTGTTGGAACCTATTCGCCGGCAAGCGTTCATGGAGGCAAGCCCAGACGCGTCATTGGCGATGGTGACGAGAATGATAAACCATCCTCCGGATGGGAAGATCCGTACAAAGATCCGATTGGTGATGCGGTGTGGCCATTGGCGTTGCTCGCGTGTGCGTACCTTATAATACGCGTAGTGCGAGCACGCAAGCGTGCGCGGGCGTGAGGATGGTAAATAAAATGAGATAAAAACCCTTCGGGATATAAAAAGAGATAAAGAAAAATTATAGTAAAAATACTGCGCTACAGAATAATCCATTATTCCGGCCTACGCGGCCTCGAGCGTATTAGCCTATCATTGCGCGTATCCGAGCGAGCTCGACACGCGCCCTAATAGCCCAATCCGCACAGCGTGAGCTGTAAGAATACTGAATTATTCCGTATCGCAGCAAAAATACCAAAAATATTTTTATTTCTCGCGGGTGAGGAAAGGAATTGGAGAACAGGGCATTGAGTGCCCTGTTTTTTGTAGAAATGAGTTGTAAAAGTTATGTAAATCCGGAGTTGAACTCCGAAATTGCATAAAATTTTACTAAAATATTTGGTGGTTTCGAGAAAAAGTTGTACTTTTGCAGCGCAAAAGTTAAAACGATACGATTTATGGAAGCAACATTGCAACAACCGGTTATGCAACAAACTGGAACTATATCTGACGAGAAATGGAATAGTCTCCGTACGATTGACGAATTAGATTCGGCGCTCCAGGCTGTTATCCAGAAACACTTCCCTCAGGAGAAAAAGTAGTTGTTGTATACGAAGCTTGTCACGAGTTGCTTTTCTACTAGAAGCTTCTCGTGGGCGTGAGGATGGTAAATAAAACTAAATAAAATCCTTCTACGGAAGAACGCAGAGGCGTTATGAGTGCTCGCCACTAACGACCTACGTATAAATAAATTTAATGTAGTCCGTTAGGACGATCCTCACATCCAACGGATGTACCTGCCGCCGAAGGCGATAAAGAAAGATAAAGTTTTATTCCTAATGTGGGGTGTATGAAAAAAAGCAACGTCCGGAGGGGCGTTGCTTTTGGTTCGGAGGATGGGGGCATTAGAGCATTGCGGCGACGCGGGGGATCTGCGCGAGCCATGACATAATTTTGCTATCTTGACGAGCCGTTTGCATGTTGTACTTCGTCTGAATAGCCATCAGCGCATCTGCCGGCACATCCAATGCGGCCTCGAACATCAATGCCGTAGCAGGCGTCAACGGGCGCTTGCCGTTCAGCAACTCATTGAGGACGGTATAAGACATATCTACCTGTCGCGCAAACTCACGCTGCGAGATATGGCGCGCCTCCATTTCATCTTTGAGCACCTCACCCGGATGTAAGGGGTAGAAGGAATAACCTAATGTAGCCATAATGATTACTTTGGTGCAAAGATACTACATTTTTTTGATATTCACAAATTTTGCGAACATTTTCTTCAAAAAAAGTGACTTTTTATAGATAATGCTCGCGGGCGCGCGATAAAAGGATATAAATCGAAAATGCGCAGTCATTTTGGCCTACGCGGCGCGCGTTCGGCAATAAGATCGCAAGGACCAAACCACTCCGCTAATTGGTAAAGGCGACTTATGCCTCCGCTCTCCCCAAAAATCGGCAGATTTCCGGGGACCCTAGGTACTTATGGCGCGCTCGTAAGCGAGCTTCCAACGCCCCCTAAATACCCAATCCGCCGTTGAGACCCTTGATAGGGCTCAACATGACTGCTTACGAAAATACGGGATTTCATCCCTCACAAAAATACCAAAAATATTTTTCATTCTCGAGTGTACAGTGTAAGGTGTACAGTGTAAGAGAAACAGGGCATTGAGTGCCCTGTTTTTTTTGAGTGTCTTATGTGAAAATATATGCAAATAGTGAGTTAAACTCATGAATTACATAAAAATGCAATAAAAAGTTACAAAATATGTAAGAATATTTTGATATTTGGAAAAAATATTGTAACTTTGCAGCGTGAAATAAATGAAGCAAGCATTATGCGTGTAATAGCAAGAAAGAAAATAGTAGATTACTATAGCATTCACCCTCAGGCAAAAACAGCTCTGGATGAATGGTATGCAAAGACAGAAGAGGCGGAATGGAAGAGTTTGGCAGATATTAAACAAACATTCAACTCGGTGGATTATGTGGGGAATCAACATTATGTGTTTAATATAAAAGGAAATGATTTCCGCTTGGTAGTAGTAATTAAATTCACGCCGCAACATGTGTTTATCCGGTTTATCGGAACACACGCGGAGTATGATAAAATTGTTGACATTCAAAATTTGTAAAACTATGGCACAGATTAAGACAGAAAAAGAGTACGAAGCAGCAATGGCGCGTATAGACGAGTTGCTGCCGTTGACGTGGGGTGATAATGTGCCGGAAGACTCTCCGGAGAACATCGAGTTATCACTCCTTTCAGATTTGGTGGCGGAGTATGAGGACGTTCATTATCCGGTAAAAGCGCCTTCGTTAGTAGAGGTGCTGAAGTTACGCATGTACGAAATGGGACTCTCTCAAAAGAATGCAGCTGCTCTCTTGGGCATTAGTTCGCCGAGGATGAGTGAGATCATGCACGGAAAGACAGAACCATCGCTTTCGCTGGCACGCACGATGTGCATCAAGATGAATATATCGCCGGAGTTGGCGTTGGGATTGTAGAGCGTGTACCTTATGTTACGCGTATGGTGCAAGCGTGTGCGCGGGAAGATGGTAAATAAAATGAAATAAAAACGCTACGCGCGATAAAAGGATATAAATCGAAAATGCGGAATCGACAGATTTTTATAGGTTGTAGAAAAAAAACAGATAAAACCCTGTCACATAGGTTACTTGGAATATCGGCCTACGCGCCTCTTGCTTACGCTAAGACTCGCGTGACAGCGGGCAAAGCCCTTGTATAACGCTACGTCTTGCGCTACGCATTCTCCCCAAAAATTAAAATTTTCGGGGAACCCCATAAAACGCGCTTGTGAACAAGCTTGCGGCGCACCTTACTATTCAAATCCGCGCAGCGAAAGCTGCTAATATCCCAGGAACCTATGCGCCAGCCATAAACCCCGGTTTCTGCGAAAACTGAAAAATAATCTGGAGGTGTCGATTCCTTACAAAAATACGGATGTTCCATCCTCACAAAAATGAAGAAAATATTCTTGCTCTCGGTTAGCGGAGTATGGGAAGACAAAAGCAACGTCCGAAGGGGCGTTGCTTTTGGTTAGTAATAATGATGAAAAACCATGGAATTATATAGTTAATCGACAAAAATTGACAAAAATATTTGTTTAATCGACAAAAATTGACTATCTTTGCAGCGAATTTCAAATTAATCGACAAAAATGGACTTGCGAAAGGAACTGATATTGGCTACAGACGATGCGAATGAGTCGAAGATGCTATCCCGTCTTTTGGAGAAAGGGCGTGTGCGTAAACTTGCTCCGAAAGTATATACTACCAACCTCATCGACTCTCCGGAAAGTATCATTCGTCGTAACCTTATGGAATTGTTGGCTTGGCGACTACCGGGATGTGTGATTAGTTATCGCAGTGCACAAAGTATGCGACCTACAGAGAAGGGGAATATATACATCACATACTCCTTTACTAAACGTATCGAATCCTATCCCGGAGTAATCCTAAACGTTATAGAAGGTCCCAAACCTTTGGAAAACGACATCTCTATGGGATATATCAGCCTCTTTGTCGCATCTGAACCGCGATGGATGTTGGAAGTGCTGCAACCGGCACGTCGGGGCAAAGACGGAGAGAGCAAAGTTCTGCCGCAGATAGAAGTAGAGCATCGTCTGGAGGACATCCTTACGCGCGGGGGAGAAGGTGCGTTAAATGAGTTCCGTGATAAAGCGCGTACCGCAGCTGAACAATTGGGTATGCAATCGGAGTTTAAAAAGCTGAATGCACTCATTTCCGCCTTGCTTAGTACACACGAAGCGTCAGTTCTGACTTCAGAGACAGGTAAAGTGCGTGCGGCAGGTAATCCGGTGGATAGACATCGTATTGAACTATTCGAGACCCTGTACGATCATCTGCAAGCCATCCATTTTCCGCAGGTACAACCGTCTTACCACAACGAGCAAGAATACCAGTTATTTGCGTTCTTTGAGAGTTATTTCTCCAATTATATCGAGGGTACACGCTTTGAGGTGGCAGAGGCCAAGCAGATTGTTGATACCGGTATCAGTATTCCTATGCGACGTGAGGATTCGCACGACATTTTAGGGACATACAAACTGCTTTCCAACCGAAGTGAGATGCAGATCACACCGCAGAGCGAAGACGAACTAATAGATATTCTTCGTTATCGCCATCGAATCATGCTGGAAAGTCGTCCGCATTGCACACCCGGAATGTTCAAACAACGCGCCAACCAAGCAGGTGACACTATCTTTGTGGCTCCCGATTTGGTAGAAGGCACATTGCGATATGGTTTCCGCTACTATCGAGCATTAGAATCACCTCTGGCAAGGGCAATATACATGATGTTTCTATGCAGCGAAGTGCATCCATTTGTAGATGGTAACGGACGTATTGCACGCATGATGATGAATGCAGAACTGAGTGCCACAGATACAGCACGAATTATTGTACCAACGGTATTTCGCGAGGATTATCTTCTGGCGCTGCGTAAGTTAAGTCGCAATGGTCGTCCGAATACCTACGCAACCATTATGGAACGTTTACAGCGCTTTAGTGCAAATATTCCGTGCTCTAATTTTGAGGAAGCTAAAACATTTCTGCAGGAAGCTAACGCATTTAGTGATGCAGAGGATGCACACCTGAACTTCCATTTCTAAATGGTGTACTGTGTATAGCCTGACGGCTGTTTAGGGCCTGCGGAGTTTATGCTTCGCGTGTATATAGATAAGGTTCGCAAGCGTGCGCGGGCGTGAGGATGTAAATAAACATAGATAAATGCCCTTCGGGAGATAAAGAAAAATACATAAAAATACTGCTCCATGAGATAACTACGAATATGGCCGACGCGGCCGGAGCGTACTTGCCTACTAAAACGCGCCCACAAGCGAGCTTGCAGCGCGCCTTAGAATCCAAATCCGCTGCAACGAACGTTGCGTACATTCAAAGTCATCTCACAGAGCAGCAAAAATACCAAAAATATTTTTCATTCTCGTGAGTAGGGTGTAAAAGGTGTACAGTGTAAGGTGTACAGTGTAGGAGAAACAGGGCAGGGGTGCCCTGTCTTTCTATAGAAATAGTCTTAGGAAAGTTGTTTTTTCTTTAAAAATAGACTTTTCATAGTCTTTTTTGAAAATAAATTTGCACTTTCAAAAGTTTTTTTGTACCTTTGCAGGCGCAAAGGTTTTGAATGTAAAATCATTTAACTAATATTATATTATCATGAAGAAATTTTTTACGATTTTGGCACTGGCGATGGCCAGTGTGATGAGTTGGGCGGCAAGTATCGGCGCCCCCACAAGCATTGACTTTGGAACCCAAAACATCTATGGGAAAGAAGAGTTAATGGATTCGCTGGAACTTACTCTTAATCCTGTCGGCATCTCCGACTATGGAATCGGCGTAGAAGTGATTAACGATGAAGAGGGTATCTTCTGGACTAGCGACACTTGGTTGTATGCGAACGGAACACCCGACTGGCATGGTGAGAAAAAGGCGAAAGTGTATTTCTATGCTATCGAGCCGGGTACTTTCACAGCAACCCTTCGTCTTACCGACTACAACACGGAGGCTTATGAAGATGTGGCGCTTTCCGTTAAAGTGATCAGCCAAGCTCCTGTTTTCACGTCTTTCGTTAAAGTGACATCGGTTAGTCAATTGGCTGCAGGCGACGTAGTGATTTTTGTTAGCGAATCGGCAAAAGCTGTTTGTGGCCCGTTGACCGGCGCATATCTGCCGGCTGTTACCGAAGGCGTAACGATTGCGGATGGCAAAGCTAGTGTGCCTGAAACAGCACAGATGTTCACCTTAAGCAAGAACAACAGCGATTGGCAATTCACCACTACCGATACGGGCCAACGTCTCCATTTGGACGTTACCGGCAAGGGCGCCTTCACGTATCAAGATACCCAAGCCGGATCCATCCTTGCTAACTGGGGTATCAGCATTAGTGGCGGCAATGCGGAGGTAAGCAAACCGGACGGCACATTCCCGGTAGAGTTTAACTCAGATCGTTTCAAACCGTATAAGAATGCCGGATCCGGTACTGCTATCGCGCTCTACAAGAAAGAAGCCAAAGATCCGACCGGCGTGGAGAATACAGAGGTAGAGACCAAGGCGCAGAAAGTGCTGCGGAATGGACAGATTCTGATTCTGCGCGGCGATGCGGTTTATACCATCACCGGCGTGAGAGTGGAGTGATTTAAAGAGATACTCTGAGTAACAGATGCAGATCTGTGCGAGTGAGTGGGCGGCTGTGAGCAGCTGCCCATTTTCGTGCATAGACGGTTTCAGAAGCACGGAAATAGAGGGCTAATTGAGGAATGATCTGCCAACGAAGACAGAGGTACGCGCGGCCACCGAGACCATAGACGGCAGGGATGGAAAAAGCATAAAGTACATCGTGCTCGTAGCAATAGATGCGGTTGGACCAGTTTTGAGCATCAAAGAACTGAAGCCTCAGTCTGATGCTCAAAGGTGTAGGGTGTAAAGTGTAAGGTGTAGAAAAGTCGTAGGCAATATCTTGGGCGATACTTACTCCGTAAGGGATGGATTGTTGATTGGTGATTGTTGATTTTTGATTTGTGAGGTTGGCATCAGCAGTTGTTCGTAGACTCCAACCGTTGCGTTGCCAATCGAAGAGGAAGCGAGCTGAATAAGTGGCTTGCTCTCCTTTTTGCTTGGCGCGAAGGCGGAGAGCGAGCCAATATTTTTGATTTTTGATTTCGGATTTTTGATTTGAATGATATTGCGCTTCTGCCATGGCATCGTAACCGAGGGTGCGGGTGGCATCGCCGAGACCGTATTTATAGCCGGAGAAATAGAAGATATCGCCATATCCGATGAAACGCCAGTTGCGGAGACGCGTGATGTCGAAACCCAAGTATCCTCCGTTCTCGTCGCCGATACGGGAAGTTTCGGAGAAAGCATAACCGAGGGCATTGTCGAAATAAGGGGAATAGTAACGGTAGAGGGCGAGTAGGGAGACCCCGTTTGTTGGATAGAAACGACATCCAACAATGGTGCCTATTCCCCATTTTTGATTTTTGATTTGTGATTGTTGATTTATGATTTCGTGATTTTGCGCTGTAGCTACTTCTCCAAACACATCAAACCAGCCGTGGTTGTAACGGAAAGAGGCACCGATGACGGCTTGGTTACGCCCGCGGAAATAATGCCGGTTATACTTGGCGTTGGTATAAGGATGGATAGAGTCCGACCAGATGTTTTCGATGGCCGTCAGTTCCACTTGCAGTTTCTTATGGCGCAGGGTGAGGTTGGCGCCCAACAAATGATGCCAAGTGGAGTCATTGGCACGGCGCATGGAGTAGAGGGCTGAGACATCAAGACGGGTGGTTTTGTTCCATTCCCAGCGCAGAGTAGCTCCGGCGCCATGCAGTCCTTGTCCATCCACGGACGAGTAATAACGGAGTCCTTCGCGTTGCTGGCCGATAGAGGTGACATACATCGATTTGCCGGCATGAAAAACGGGTGCGAGGACGAGTCCCTGTCCGAAAGAGGCTTGGAAATTTCCGGCCACAAGTGTATGCAGATGCGGGGCAATGTCGTTTAGTTGGAGGTATGCTCCGTACTGGAGATCACGGGCAAAACCTCCTGCGGGACGGCGGAGTTGAACCCCAAAGGTCACACGGCGCCGGAAATCAAAACGATAACGAAACTGGGTGTAAATAGGGTCGGTTCCTTCGTACGCTTCGATATTCCGTGCATCGATGCGGGTGATAATCTCGTGGTGAGCTTTAGCGAAAACTTCTTTCGCGTAAAGCTCATTGGTGATAGGTGATTGGTGATTGGTGATTTGGACGAAAGGCAGGAGATCGCGGATTTCGTAATCGGCTAATTCGGGGATGAGACGAAGTTCGTAGAGAGATTCGAAGGGATGACGGTAAGCGTAGGCGAGGATGGCATCAATCTGTTGCGGGGAGAGGAAATAGAGCTGGGTGAGTTCTTCTTCAGAGGTGTTGTTCAGGTCAATGGGCGATTCATGGAGGGTATATAGGTCGGTTTGCAGTTGTTCGTAATCGACTTCGCCGAATTCCGTAACGGCGTTGTAAATGTCCAGTATGATATCGTCGATGTTGAAGGGGTTAGGGGTTAGAGGGTTAGAGGTTACAGGGAACGCGAATAACCATCCCCATAATGCCGATATGAGCAGAAATCTCCTTTGCATGGCGCAAAAATACAACTTTTTTTGCACATATCAAAATATTTTTGTATCTTTGCGCGAATTTATGACGAAACGGCAGATATATCGAATTATTGAGCGGGGTGTGGCGATAGCGGCATGCGGGTACTTGATATGGCGGTTAGCGACGTATGAAGACTATGCGTCGTTGGCCGCAAGTTTGCGTGCGATGGGTTGGAAAGAGTGGGGTGCTTTGGTGCTATGCGTAGCGTTGATGCCGGTGAATATGGCCATTGAAGCATGGAGATGGTATTCTTTAATGAATGAAGGAGTTAAAGAGTTAAAGAATGAAAGAGTTAAAGAGTTAAAGAATGAACGGTTGACGTTTAGGGAGGCGCAGAGACAGGTGTATTATTCCAAACTCGCCGGACTCATTACTCCATGGCGGCTGGGGGAATATCCGTCTCGTGCCATTCTGATGGCACAGGAAATGCACAATTCACAATGCACAATTCAGAATGCAAGTGAGAGTAAAGACTCTTCTGTCTGGCCGCAGGTGTTGAGTATGGGGGCCGTCGGCAGCGCCACGATGACATTTGCCATTGTCTTAGCGGGAGCGGGAGCGATAGCGCTAGGAGCACTATCATTGGAGATTGGAAATTGGAAATTGGAGAATGAATATATCTATCTCGTTGGTGCTGTGATGGTGCTGTTGGTGGTTGGATTGGTATTGGCGCCGAGGTTGTTGAAGCGATGGGCTACGGTGTCACATGGGTTGATTTTGAAGAGCGTAGGGCAGAGTTTGGTGCGGTTGGTTTGCTGGTGTGTGCAATTGGCGCTGGTGCTATGGGCGTTAGGAGCCTTCAGTTTTCAGCCATCAGCTATCAGTTCTTTATTTATTTATTACCTTCTCGTGACGATAACGCCGAATGTGCCGATTGCGGAAGTGGGCGTACGCGGCGCATGGGCGATAGTGGTGTTCGGTACGGCGAATGCTGCGTTGGCGGGAGTGATCTTATGGGCCATAAATACGTTATTGCCCTGTCTGATTTGGCCTTTTTTACGCAAAAAACAATAATTTATTTGCATATATGCAAAAAAAGTACTACCTTTGTAGCCGGATTTTTTGAAAACATAAAAACTCTTCTATATCATGAACATTAATTTTCAGATTCATTATCGTGCCGAGTATGGGCAGAGTCTTTGCGTGATCGAGACGCAAGAATCGATTTTGGGTTGGACCGAGAAATCGCCATTGGTGCTGAATTGCCAAGGAACCGATTTCTGGCAGGCCAATGTTCCTATCAGTGATTTTGCCGGCAGTATCCGGTACAAATATGCGATTCGTGTAGGCGAAGGTCAGTATATCTATGAGGCCGGCGAGCCACGTACATTGACTCTGAAGGCTGCGGACAAGAACCTGGTGGTTCGCGATGCATGGCAGGCCAGTACGTATGAGGACAGTTTCTATACCACAGCTTTCGTTAAGGCGCTTTTCCATCGTCTGAATCCCGCTAAGCCCAAGGCAGCGAAGGGTAATATCCGTTTCTCAATTGACTTGCCGCAGATTAAACCGACGCAGGGCGTAGCTATCATCGGTAACTGCGATGAGTTGGGTAACTGGGATCCGGATAACAAGCTCGTGATGAACGATGCGGAGTTCCCGCTTTGGCGCGCAGATATCATGGTAAAGGGGCAGGATATCGTGGAATACAAATACGTGATCTACGACCTGAAGACCGGATCTGTGGTGGACACCGAATGGGGCGAGAACCGTCAGATATGGGGTGTAGAGAAAGGAAGCGTGATCTATGAGAACGACCGTGCTTTCCGTCGTACGCAACCGCGTTGGAAAGGTGCCGGTGTAGCCGTACCGGTATTCTCGCTGCGTAGCGAAGAAGGCTTCGGTATTGGTGAGTTCCAGGACCTGAAGAAAATGGCAGACTGGGCCGCGGCTACGGGGCAACAGATGATTCAGACCTTGCCGATCAACGATACGACGCTGCGTCATAATAACCTCGACAGCTATCCGTATAATGCGGTGAGCGTGTTTGCATTGCACCCGATATACATCAATATCGAAAAGATGGGTCGTCTGACTCCGGCACAGAAGAAGAAATACGACGCGCAGAAGGCGGCTTTCAATGCGTTGACATTCGCGGACTACCAGAACGTCTATGACGCTAAGATGGTGTTCTTCAAGGCGCTGTATAAGCAAGATAAGGATGCGCTCTTCAGCAGCGAGGAATACAAGGCGTTTGAGGCAAAGAACCAAGAGTGGTTGGAGCCGTATGCTGCATTCTTGGCAAAGCGCGACAAACAGCCGAAGGACTTCTATAAATTCCTGCAGTTCCATGCCGATAAGCAGTTGGCAGACGCAGTGGCTTATGCGCACTCGATTGGCGTAGCGATGAAGGGTGATATACCTATTGGTATCAGTCCGGACAGCGTGGATGCTGCTGTTTATCCGGAGTTGTTTAATCTGGACGCCAGTGCCGGTGCTCCGCCCGATGACTTCTCGATCAGCGGACAGAACTGGGGCTTCCCGACATATAACTGGGATAAGATGGCCGAAGATAACTTCGGCTGGTGGCAGAAGCGTTTCCGCAAGATGCAGGATTATTTCGATGCATACCGTGTAGATCATATCCTTGGTTTCTTCCGTATCTGGCAAATGCGCAAGACGGATGTATGGGGGCTCTGCGGACATTTCGTTCCGGCACTGCCGTACAGTTACGATGACCTATGCGCACAGGGCGTATGCCTCGATTGGGATCGTATGACCAAGCCGTATATCCGCAGCAATTTCTTGGGAGATGTGCTGGGTTATGATACCGAGTGGGCTAAAGCGAACGCACTGAATACGCACGACGGTTATATCTACTGGTTCAAACCGGAGTTTGATACCCAAGCTAAGGTTCAGGAGTGGGCAGATCGTCTGTTGGGTGACGAGAAACAACTGAAGGCCAGCGGCTTGAGTGAGGCGGCAGTAAAGAATATCTGCAACGGCTTGATCTATCTGCATTGCGAAGTGCTGTTCGTAGAAGATCAGCGTCGTCCGGGATGGTTGCATCCGCGTATCTCGATCTATCAGAGCCACTCGTTCAACGAGCTCTACAGCGATCAGAAAGAAGTGCTGATGCGCATCTATAACGATTATTTCTTCCGTCGTCATACGCAGTTCTGGCGCGACTCGGCAATGCGTAAGTTACCGACGCTGATCGGTGCAACGCATATGTTATGCTGCGGCGAGGATTTAGGAATGGTTCCGGCTTGTGTACCCGATGTAATGCATGAGTTGCAGATCCTGAGTCTGGAGATCCAACGTATGCCGAAAGACCCGACGGTTAAATTCGCTCATCCGGCAGACGCACCGTATCAGAGTGTTTGTACGACCGGAACGCACGATATGAACCCGTTACGCGCATGGTGGGAAGAGGATCGCGCTGTAACCCAACGCTTCTACAACGAGCAGATGGGTTGGTGGGGCGATGCTCCGAAGGAGATGTCTCCGGAAATAGCTGAGTTTATCATCAATCAACATATGTACAGCCCGGCAATGTGGACGATTCTGCCGCTGCAAGATTGGCTTGCTATCGACGGCGATGTCCGCATCAAAGATCAGTTCGCTGATCGAATCAACGTACCGGCAAACCCGCGTCATTTCTGGAACTATCGTATGCACTTGGGCTTGGAAGACTTGATGAAATGCGATAAACTGAACGCGAAGATCAAGCAGTTGACTAGCGTTCGATAATCTGCTCTATGCGCAAGAATGTAGTCATCATCGGATTAGGCAAGATAGCCCGTTATCATATTGCGGCGTTGGAAGCAACGCCGCAATATGTTGTTTGCGGCGTATGTGATATCGACCCGCATGCCGTTGCGCGTGCCGAATGTCCGGATGTACCGTTCTATACGAATTACGAGCAACTTCTGGATACGCTTCATCCGGAAATCGCGGTGATAGCTACTCCTCCTGCGATGCATTATGCGATTGCCTTGGCTTGCGTGGAACGCGGTGTGCTCCCGTTTGTAGAGAAACCGCTTGCGACCACCGGTGAGGAGGTGCAGCGTTTCTTTGAGGCGCCTCTTAGAGGGCACTATACGCCGATGTATCATACGATTTATGGCGAGGAGTTGATTTGGTTAGAGTCACATTGTCCGCTTGGCAGAATAGATAAGGTACGCATGGAGTTATCGGATCCGTATGCCGATGCGTCGGGTAGGATAGACGCGGCGTATATCGGATTAGGCGGCTGTTGGCTGGACAGTGCTCCGAATGCGCTGGCGCCGTTGCTGCGCTTGCTTCCGGAATACAGTCTGACGGAAATCGCGGTGAGTCATCGGCGCGACCCGCGAAGCGGACTGCCGTATGCCAGTTATCTGAGCGGAAGGGCCGGTGAGACGGAAGTGGAGATCGAAGTGAGATGGGACAAGGGCATGAACCGCAAGGAGACTTTTCTCGAGGCGGACGGGCATCACTATGTTTTAGATCACTCGGGTCAGGCGGTATGGCGAGACGGCGAAGAGTTGTTCGCTTATAAGGACGAGAACCGGTTGACGAGACAATACTCCAATTTATACCGACTATATCCCGAGCGTGTTCCGACCGAGGCGATGGAAAAACAGATGAGCGACATAATCTATAAACATATTTAACTATGGAAGAGACCATTCTTCGATTTCGATATAACATCTATCGCGAGAGCAAGTTGAAGGCCCGATTGTGTCAGATAGGCATATGTATCGGCGTGATCGCTGTGATTTTCGCGACGGCTTGGTGGGTCAAGGAAACGGGTGGCAGAGATGTGATTAATAATGTCATCGCTTCTTTCGTCGGTGTAGCCGCATTGTTTGTGCTGGCGCAGTTGGTGGTTTGGCTCCTTCATCATAATGAGGACAAGAACAAAGTGAGTTACCGCAATCAGGATATGTGGGCGCAGTACGGCACACGGTATCGCGAGATCTTTGCGATGAACAGCTCCCGATTCGTTGTTTACTGCGAGCCGTTGTTCTATGCGAAGGATGCGAAGAAGATCGCGGTGAAGGATGAACCGAAGGACTTTTTCCAGTTGGATCCGTATATCAAGATGCATTGCAGCACGTTGTTAGAGGCGCATGCGATGAGTAACAAACTGGATAGTGTGACGGTACGCTTGACGGATTTCGAGGCGCCGACGGAGGCGAACGGGTACGTAGCTACAATCTGTTCCGGACGCAGTTCGTATTTGGCGCATCTGTTAACCAACCGCGCGTTGGATTATTTCATCGAAGGCGATCTGTCGGTACGCAAGCTCTATGAGAACGACAAGACGCTTCGCCCCCTGCGCCGCGCGATGCTCTCCAACCACTTCGGCGTCAATGCGTTGGTTTTTCTCAAGAAAGGAGAGGATAAAGACGGTTATCTCCTGTTGCCGCACCGGAAAGGCAATGCGACGGTAGCGAAGAACAGCCTGACGGCGAGTATCGCTACGCGTCTGGAGATGCCCGGAGACACGTTCCCGAAAGAGTATGAGGATCATATGACGCCTGCGTATATCGAAGAGGGGTGTATCCGGGATAATATCGCCAAGTCCATTTGGGTGAGTCAAGCATGGCTGGATAAGAAAGAGAAAGAATTTGCCGCGAAGAACGAGCGGTTCATGGATATCAAGTTTCTTGGTCTTAGCCGTGACATCTACGAAGGCGGCAAGCCGACTTTGTTCTATGTAGTGCATCTGGATGCGACTCATAAAGAGTATGAATCGGAAAGAGCGGAGTTTATTCGGACAAAAGAAGAGAAGGAGAAGAAGGAACGCAAGGAAGCTTCGTACTATCGGCTGTTGGAGCCTACCCATTCGATAGACGAGGTGGAGAAAATTCATATTGCAGAATGGTCGTCCGTGAACATGCAGGCGATAAAAGACTGCAAGACGGGTATGCCGATTGAGCCGGAGAAGACGATTCATGACATCCGTTTGGATAAGGCGTTACTTACCTTTAAGGATGAGCAGGAAAAGAACTTTAAGGCTCCGTTTGAGCAAAATCTGATTAGCAACTTCTTGTTTTATAGGAATAGCGGGTGGAGGAGAAAGGTGAAAAATGATTAATTATTGTTTAATAACGAGATAGAAAGGAAAGAAAAATGGAAGGGAAAGTATTAAAGAAGAGTCAGAACAAGATCTTCTGTGGCGTTTGCGGCGGTTTGGCCGAGTATTTCGGAGTAGATTACACAATCATGCGCCTGATTTATGCAGTGCTGTCAATATGCAGTGCTGCGTTCCCGGGCTTGCTGATTTATCTTATTCTTGCATTGCTGATGCCTGAAGACCGATAAGTCGGTCGCGACATTGCTCCATGAGCCACAGCGGTGTGCTGGTGGCACCGCAAATCCCGACTTTTAAAGTTGAAAGTTGAAAGTTTAAAGTTGAAAGTTTATCTTCGACTTCTTCGGGGGAAGAGATGAAGATTGTGTTGGGGTTGACCTCAACACAATTTTTGTATAACACGCGGGCATTAGACGACTTGGTGCCACCGACAAAGAAGACGATGTCATTGGAGCGTGCGAAGTCCTGAAGCTGCGCTACACGATTGGCAACGTTTCGGCATATCGTATCATGCGCTTCCAGCGCAATTTGAGATTTGTGATTTATGATTTGAGATGAAATCGCTTCTACCAGCGCTTTAAATCCCTCTACGCTCTTTGTTGTTTGCGAGAAGAGATAAATAGGCCGTGTGAAGTCAAGCCGGTCGATCTGGTCGATGGTCTCAATGACGATGGCGGTGTTGTTAGTCTGTCCCTGCAGTCCAATTACTTCCGCGTGTCCGGGTTTGCCATAGATGACAATCTGCGGCGGAAGGGCTTCGTCTGTGCGATGCAGTTCATAGCACGCGCGAATACGCTCCTGCAGTTTGCGCACGACCGGGCAGGTAGCATCAATGATCTCTATGCCTCTGCGCTCCGCGATCCAATAGGTGGAAGGCGGTTCCCCATGAGCGCGAAGGAGAACACGGGAGTGGGAAGGAAGGGTACGCAGGTCGTCGTTATCGATCGTCTGAAGACCTAATTTTTCCAACCGCGCCACTTCTTGTCCGTTATGGACGATATCACCCAAACAATAGAGCGAACCTTTGCTGAGTTCGCTTTCTGCTGCTGTAATGGCGCGTGTGACGCCGAAACAGAAACCCGAGTTTGTATCTATTGATACAACCATTTATGATTTTTGATTTATGATTTTTGATTTATGATTTTCTCGAAGAGGCCGTAGATGACTTCCATCTGTTCGTCGGGGGTGAGGTTGGAGTTATCCACCACAATGGCATCTTCGGCTTGGCGGAGCGGAGACTCCGCACGATGGGTATCGCGGTAATCGCGATCGTTGACATCAGCCAGCACTTCATCGAAGTTCGGTTTCTCTCCTTTGCTTACGAGTTCGTCAAAGCGACGCTGTGCGCGCACTTCGGGCGAAGCAGTAAGGAAGAGTTTGAGTTCCGCTTTCGGGAAGACAACTGTACCGATATCTCGTCCGTCCATGACGATACCTTTGGCGATGCCCATGGCTTGCTGCTGCGCTACAAGGAAGGCACGCACTTCTTTGATTTGCGAGATTCGGCTGGCGCAGTTACCCACTTCGAGCGTACGGATGAAGGCTTCCACATCTTCTCCGTTGAGCGTGACATGTTGCGCGCCATCTACGAGAATGAATCCGACCTGAATATGCGGCAGAGCGGAAATTATATCCGCTTCGTTGGTGAGGCCTTGACGCAAGGTATATAAACCGATAGCGCGATACATAGCGCCCGTATCGACATAGGTATAGCCGGCATATTTAGCAAGAGCTTTGGCGATGGTGGATTTACCACAAGAGGAATAGCCATCGATGGCGACGATAATTTTATTCATTGGTAATTGGTGATTGGTCATTGGTAATTACTTCTTATCTTCGAACGATTATTTCATTAGGCTGTTGATATCGAGGGTGAGACCGAGCTGGTAGGAGAAATTGGATTTGGTAAGTTGGCTAATTGCAAATCCTACCCGTGCCTGTTTGATCTTCACTCCTGCTCCGAGTGCAAATCCTGCCAGCGATTTCTGGTCGGTGAGTTGCAACTCCGCCCTGCGGCGATGGTTGTAACTGAAGGCGATATAGAACTTCTCGCTCTTGGGCACCACTTCGATAGACCATATTGTATGGCGGAAGAGCATGTCGTACCATTTCACGTCGTGGGCGATGATATCTCCGGTGGTTGGGCTCTTATCGAGGCTGGTCCATTCGTAGTTGAGATACCAGGTCTGCATGTTATGAATCTGGAGGTGGAAACGCAGCGGAGCATGCTTGACGCGATAGGTGAGACCGAGCTGGAGATTCAGCGGAAGGATCTCGTGGTTCGAACCGCCTTCTTCGGAGTAGAACCCCTTGAGTTGCCAACCTATGTTCGCGAGGACGAGACCCATCTGGAAGGTAGAGTCGCGCGTCTGGAAATGCGCGCCTACATCGGCTCCGATCGCGAAGGACGAATAGCTCTCATAGATGGAATAGACGGGTTTGAGGGTGACGCCTATTTTCCAACACGGGTGCAGCTGACGGGCGTACATGATATCAATGAGGATATCGCGTGCGCCGAACTTACCTCCGGTGAGGTTTCCGTACTCGTCGGCATACTGCATACGGCCGTAATCGAGGTAATGGATACCAACCGCGAAATAGTTGGGTTTATCGGGTTCTCCTTCTCCGTCGAAGGGTTTCTCTACTTTCGAGCGGCCGAAGTTATGTCCGTAGAGTACAGAACCGAACATCGTGCCGGGCAGATAGTAGGAATAGTTGAGCTGCAGCGTCATGTGGCTATTGGCATGGAGCAGGGCAGGGTTGCACATACCCATCGAGATATCTCCATCGCTGAGGCTGACGTTACTTCCTCCTAGTGCATTGAGGCGGGAGGAGGTAGGCAGACTCATGAAAGAGAAGACCGAACGACCTGCGTTCGATACCTGCGCGAGGGCCGGAATAGCCATCATCAGCGCACATGCTACTATGAAAAGCGCATACTTCCGCATACTATAATCGGGCACAAAATTACTACAAAATTTTCAAATACGCAAATTTAGCGTTATGATTTCGCAAAATATTTCAGGAAATATTTGCGTATATGCGATTTTTGTTGTACTTTTGCAAGGTTTTTGAAACGAGATATGGTGAAATTAGTCATGAAGAAGATATTCGATAAAAGAGGTTTGATCCTTGTAATGATGTCGCTGTTGGCGTTGTGCGTCTATGCGGATGATTCGTTTACGATCGCGCATGAGTTTAATACGCCGAGCGATCGTATTGTTTATTCGAACGAGAATAAGACGGCTACGACGGATAGTGTGGTTTATCAATGCTATAGAAATGCGAAGTTTTTTTCGCATGAGACAAAGACAAATTACAAAGTATGTCTATTTATGGAGAACAACCAGGATTCTATGGTGACATCGAAGATAGCAGGGTTGAAGCGTATACGTTTTTATTATTACCCGCAGGATAAAGATCGCTACGCGACGATTGCGGTTAAGGTGTCGCGAGACGGCGTTCATTGGATTGATGTGTCGTCACGGATAGAGCATATAGCAGGTAGTGTAGATGTGACCATCCCGCAGCGAGGGAATTACCATGTAAAGGTGATTAATACGGGCTCAAGTAAGCAGTTTTATATTTGGAAGTTTTTATGGACTATTGAGCTTTGCAATTGCTTTGAGTATTTGCCAAATGGTTGGGATTAGTCGTGCGGGTAGAGAATGAGATATTGATTCCGGAGATGGCGCGATTGTTAGCGTCGGGTAAGGAGGTGCGTTTCTCGCCTTCCGGCGTGAGTATGCGGCCGTTTATTGAGGGCGATCGAGACAGTGTGATATTGAAGCAGTTAGAGCGCGCACCGCGTCGCGGAGATATTGTACTTGCCGAGGCGGAAAACCTATGCGGGAGTCGTACATATGTGTTGCATCGATTAGTGCGGATAGAAGGGGAGACATATGTGCTGCAGGGTGATGGAAACCTGGCAGGAGAAGAACGATGCTCGTCGGACGATATTATCGGAACAGTTATTCGCATCGAAAAACCGAATGGTCGTCGTAAACGACTGACACGAGGCAGATTGTGGTTTTTACTTAAACCAATAAGAAAATATCTATTGAAAATTTATAGACATACAATGATATGAAAACAATTGACGGATTTAAGTTACGTAAGTTAGGCAATGAGTACATCTTGGTCGGTGAATCGATGGCGCTGATCAATTTCAATAAGATGATCACGCTGAATGAGACTGCTGCGTTCCTTTGGAAGGCGGCGGAGGAGGCTACTGCGGCGCATGGTACGTTTGATGCGCGGGCGTTATGCGATGCGCTGTGCGGGGAGTATGAGGTAGATCCGGCGCAGGCGTTGACGGATGTGGAAGCGACGATAGCTACTTGGCGCGAGGCCGGGGTGATTGAATAAAGAAGAAAACATAAAAAACACTGATTATTGAATTAGATTATTTGTATATAAAAGAAAAATATGTATAATTATTAATTGAGGTACTACGTACCTATGAATCTTTGTACAAGCAACTTATTCATAAATAAATTTACAATAACTTGCTTGTCCAAAACTTCCACTCCAACAGAGTTCAATTAATAATTATACCGATAAAAATAAATAAAAAATACCAAAAATAATCAATAATCAGAAAAATTACCCCATTTTTTTCTTACACTAAAATTAAGATGCTTCAACGGGCATCTTTTTTTTGTGCCTAAAATGCTGAATTTCACCAAAAAAATTATGTACGATTATTAAGAAACGGCTACACCTTATTATTAAACGCACGTCTGCGCGCGTAAATATTTGCGTGTTTCGAACAAAAATATTAATTTTGCACCCGTTTTTGATGCTGATTGATAAGAAAATGTGCTAAAAACATTAAAAATCGTACATTTTGTAAAATGCAGTTAGCAAAATAAGGTTATAGTCGAAAGAAAAAGTACAAAAAAATGAAAAAATCTACACTTTTATACGAGAAATTCATCTTATTACTCACTCTCCTATTGCTGATAGGCGGTTTTAGCGTTGATGCGTGGGGATATTCTTATACAGGTCTGACAGTCAACATAAATGGTGGTGGTCAAATCAAAGTAAGCAATAATAGTACCGCACCTTCGTCTTGGTCTTCGACCTCTGTTTATTCGGAGCAGGATCACAACGGCTTTTGGGATGCCTGGATATCGGACACTTACCATATTTGGGTGAATCCTAATGCTGACTATCGTTGTACAGGAATAACTTCTAATGATGATCCAACGATTAGCGATCAAGGTAGTGGCCATTATACAGTTACGTTCTCGGGCAATACGAAACGTGATAAAAGAACCGTAACAGTTAATTTTGTGGCAGATTTCTATGGTCGAGCCGATTCATATGCAGATACGTCTAATGGAGGAGGAACATACGTAAGTATAAATGGTAATTGGCCTAATCCATCGACAGATGCCAGCCAATATAAAGATCATGATTGGTCTACGAAAAATTCCACAGAGAATTCGGCGCCTAAGTATTCTGCAAATTTTGCTGCTTATCTAAAAGACGGATATAAATTTGATGGATGGTATACTGCAACGAATAAAGGTGGAACAAAGAAAAGTTCTAATACAACTTATTCGGAAGGATTTACTGTTAATTCTACTACGTCAGATTCTCCGACATCGATTACTCGTTATGCACATTTTTCTCCTGTAACAGTTAATTCTGTATCTCCGGAGTCTCAGACATTAACGTTTACTAAACCTGAGAAGAAGTCTGTAACCTTAACATTTGCAGTCTCTAATGCAGATGCAAAAGCAGACTTTAATGCTCCGACTACTTCGAACAATGAGTGGACGGTGACTTCATGGTCCTATGCTAATAATCAAGTTACGGTGGTTGTTTCTTTTACGGCAACTAATGCCACTTCGAAAGCGAGCGATCATGAAACAACAATAACTTTGACTTCTAAGGGAATATCCGATAATCAATCCCAATCTGCAACGCTGAAGGCTGTGCTGAATATGGATCCGGTGTTTACCTGTAACATAAACAATACTTATTTAGTAGGAGCTGATGCTATCGATTTGGCTTCTTTATGGACAAGTACGAGTAATGGTACAATAACCTATTCGATAGAGGAATTCATCGCTTCGGGTATTAATAATAGTGGAGCAACCGAACCAGCTATTGTTAATAATCAATTGAGTTTAGGTCAGGCAGGTACTGTGAAGCTGAAGTTAAAACAAGCGGAGTCAGTAAGTTACAAGGAAGGTGAAACGACGAAGACTATTACCATAAATAAACGCGCGAACACGATCGTGTGCGATTGGGATAGTTGGAGTAAGAATATGTCGACGGACGACGGTGCGTTCGTAAACTTCTCTTCAGACAATACTGAAGAAGGAGCTCCTTCTATTATTGTTACTCAGACAAGTGGCGAAGATAATGCTACTTATTATTCAGGGGAGCATGCTATCTATACAGGTGTTAATTTGGGTAGCGCAACTTGGTCCGTTTCTCAAGCAGAGACATACAAGTATTTAGGTGATACCAAGACCTTGACGGTAAATATTGTTACGGTAGCAGTAGGATGTAATGTATATGGTCCGGCATATCCGGATAAAAAAGCCTCTAATGTTGGCGAAATAAACTTGCCTAAGGCGGGTGCAGGAAATGTGCTGAGTTTCCAAATGAAGTATAATGGTCTTGGTGGTCAAGCTAAAGTCATTGCTTTCGATGCCAATGGTAACCAATTAGAAGAGTGGTATCCGGAGACAGGATATCCTTATGTAAGTTATGATGGAGGCCATGAGATTACTTTACCGGCAGGAACAAAGAAAGTTAACTTCCAATGTCCGGGTAGCGGTAAGCACGCGTTAGACGATCCTTATATCAATAATATTCGTATCTCGCGTACAGAATGGATTACCTTGCAGGACGTAGGCGGCAACACCATTACGTCTTTGGATAAGATGACGAATACGATTGGCGGAAACTCCGCTACGGCTACGTTCTATGTAGATAACAGCGTGTGCGCGAGTGAGATTCGTGTAGCCAGCAATAATGATCATATCACGGTTAGTCCGGCTTCTTTCACTCCGACGGCTGAGCGACAGATGATTACTGTGACGTATACGAGTGCTACTCCGGAGACGATAGATGCTACGATTACGGTTTATACATCGAGTCAAAATGCTACGTTGAATTTGACAGCAGAGACGGAGAAGCAGACACCGTATCTGATTTGGGGAAGTTTATATCAAGGCGAGTCTGTATCGCTGCCTGTTACCTTCTCGGATAATGCTGCGGCTACCGCATCGAATGATGCTGTGGTAACATATTCCGTTCAAGCGGGTGAGGAGTCTGTTATTAGTATTGCTGCAGATAGTCGTTCGTTTACTATCGTAGGCGAAGGAACGGCACACTTGACGGCTACGTCGGCCGAGAGCACGATGTGGAAATCGGTTAGTGAGACCAAGAAGATCAATACGACCAATAAGAAGATCCAGAACATCGTTTGGGATCAGACTTTCACGCGCGGATTGAAGCTTAATGACGAACGTGCCTTGACAGCTGAGGTATCCGTATACGATTTTGCTGCAGGCACTGAGGAAGTGAGTGCAGCTCGTACCGCATTGATTCAATATACTTGTCCTGCTGCTAATGGTGTGATAGAAAAGATCGATGCTACGCATTTCCGTGTTATTGGATATGGCGAGACTACGATTACCGCTTCTGTGGCCGGTAATGAGGAATATGAAGCTGCTTCGTCTGTAATCAAATTGGTTAATGTACGCGAAGCGCAGACGGGTGTATGTGACCCGGCTCTGATGACTGAAGTTACGAATGAGATTAAGTTCGAAGCCTTCAGCCTCGGTTTCCCGGAGGTGGTACACGAGGTGGAGTTAGACCGTAGTAAGGGTCAGCCGGATAAGTTGAGTTTCTACGTACGCGGTGTATCCTATAACTTAGCAATTGAGTACTACGTAGGTGGTATTGATGTATATGAATCGACGGATGGCGGTGAGCACTGGAGCGATATCTTGGCTTCGGTTAATCCGGACAAGAACACCACGGCTTATTCGGAGCAAATTCAATTGAGTCCGAATGCTACGCACTTACGTTTCGTTCGTGCACAAGGTGGTCAGGGATATCACTATGTGGGCGGTATCAATGTAACGGCAATTCCGGAGTTGCGAGTAGCTGAAGCAAACCTCAACTTAGGAAATATCGGTTGTGGCGCTACGTATAATGGCCATATCGAATTGTCGTACTTCAACGTAAAGGGTGATTTATCGGTGGCTAAAGCGAATAGCACGAATGGATTAACTATTGCGGATGACATTGATGCCGAGTGCGGAACTACTCAAACCATCAATGTGCCGTTCTCCGTCTTCCCGACAGAAGAAGGCGCATGGTCGAATACGGTCACTATCAAAGACGAATTGCAACACATGTCGGTTGAGGTACATATGACCGCGAATGTGACGAAGGCTGATCAAGAAATTATTTGGGAGCCGACTCTGACAGTTACGGGCAATAATCCTCCTGTATTGAACGCATATGCAACGAGTGGCCTGCCTGTGACCTATGAGGTTACCAACGGCAGCAATGCTACCATCGTCAATAATGAGGTAGTTATCTCGGGTACGGGTTCGTTTACGATTACTGTATCTCAGGCGGGTAATGTAAGTTATCGTCCGGCTTCGTTGAGCAAGACCTTTAATGTAAATCCGTTGACGCTGATTTTGCATTCTCCGGCTGCAAGCGATATCACTACGGATCAAAAATTGGGTGATTCGCAATTGAGTGGCGGTAGTGCAGAAGATAGCGAGCACAATGCCGTTGCCGGAGCATGGGCGTGGTATGACGATGTAGAGACGACCTATGCGGCCGGTGAGTACACACCGCACGTGATCTTCACGCCTGCTGCTAACTCGGGTTGGTACGAGAATGTAATCACAACGACCGCATTGACGGTTCATAATGGTCAGTTCATCTACACCGGTACGGGTGATTGGAATACGGAAGGTAACTGGAACGTAGGTTCTGTGCCGACGAGCAACGATGAGGTGCTCATCGAAGGAAATGTAACGGTATCCGGAAACGTAAGCGTGCAAGGTCTTACGATCGCTCAAGGTGCCGATGTGACCTTAAATGTTAATGGTCAACTGAATATCGGTACGGGTAATTCGCAGAATCTTACTGGCTACGGCGACCTGCATGTACGCGAAGGCGGCCAAGTGAACTTATCGAACGGCACACTGAAGGTGCGTAACTTCACCTTGGATGCTGCGTTGAGCGGTACGAAGGGCGGAGTTCATCAGAATGCGGCTTCGGGACAGGTCGCTAATCCGACGAAGTTAGACGTACGCGGCGAGGCATACTTCGTATTGACTATTGATCCGGCGGATGCCTTGACCTACGGATGGTATGACTTTACCGTTCCGTTTGAGGTTGAGATCTCGAATGGCATCTATCGCTATGGCGAGAATACGCCGATGCGCAGTGGTGTGGACTTCATGATTATGGAGTACAGCGAGTCGAGACGTGCTTCTGGAATGAAAGGTTGGGTGAATGCGAGTGGTACTCTGCAGCCCGGTCGCGCTTATACAATCACCCTTGATAAGTGGGCCTACACCACCTATGTATTCAAGAAGAAAACCGGCGCGTCTACAACGGGTACTAATAGCTTCAATGCCGTAGCATCCGATGTAGAAAGTCAGACGCGCGGTTGGAACGGTTTAGGAAACGGATCGTTGAGTCATGCGCAATTGACAGATGCTTTCAGTAATGCGAAAGTACAACTTTATGATCACGCGCACAATGTATATGTAACGAAAGAGGCGAGCGAAAGCAACTTCGCAGTGGGTACGGCGTTCTTCATTCAAGTATCTGAGGCGCAAACGATTCCGTTCGCAGCTGCAGAAGAGAACAGAACGTTGATGGCTCCGTCGCGCGAGGTTTATACTACGGATGAGTTCCGCTTGACGTTGAAAGACACAGAAACAGACAACACAACGGATCGTTTATGGATGTCCGCAAGCGAAGAGGCGACGGAAGAGTATGTGATTGGTCAAGACCTGCTGAAGATGGGTACTCCGACCAGCGGTACTATAGCTCAGATGTGGACCATGAAGGGCGGTAAGGTACTTTGCGACGTAGAAACTGCTATGAATGGCGAGCGCGCTACTGCTCCCCTTTCGTTCTACGCGCCGAAGGCCGGTCAGTATGAGTTAGCTATTGATCAAGCTCCGGAAGACGTAACGTTATACCTGACGTACAATGATCAAGTGATCTGGATTCTCTCCTTTGGCTCCTATGTATTTGACTTGGAGAAGGGTACTACGGAAGGGTACGGTTTGCGTATGGAAACCAACCGTGCGCCGCAAATTGCGACGGGTATCGATGAGCAGACGGCAGGAGCACAGAACCGCAAGGTGATGATCAATAATACGCTCTATATCGTTACAGCAGAAGGCGCAATATTTGATGTAATGGGAAAAAATATCAAATAATTCTTGCGTATATCAAAAAAAAGTAGTACCTTTGCACCGCAAATGAAAAAGAAAGAATACATATATCCCGAGATGGAGGTTATTTCGCTAACCGGACTCTTCATGGACGGTATGGCCGGTGTCAGCGATAAGGGAGATCCCGGTGCTCCTCCTCGGACGGCAGTATTCTAAGATACGAATCACCCCATGGTTTCGACCACGGGGTGATTTCTTTATGCGTTATGCGTATATCGTTTCGGGATATCGGATATCTACCAGCGAGAGTCCTTCGGCAGGCGCAGAATGACCGGCTTTGCATCGATCATGCGCGGCAATAATTTCTGCGAGTTGCGCTTCGGTCATCTTCCCTCGTCCGATCTCAAAGAGTGTGCCTACTACAGCGCGCACCATATTTCGCAAGAATCTGTCGGCCGTGATGACGAAGTACGCTTCGGTTTCATTCTCCTGTACCCACTGCGCTTCGCGGACATCGCAGATGGTCGTCTTGACATCCGTATGCACGCGACAGAAAGAAGCGAAGTCCTGTTTGCCCAAGAGCAGCAGGGCGGCTTTATTCATGGCGGCAAAATTCAGACCGGGTGCAACGCGCGTATGCGTGAAAGTAAGGAAAGGATTCTTGCGCGTGGTGATACGATAGCGATAGGTGCGGGATATGGCATCAAATCGCGCATGGGCATCGTCGGAGACATGCTGCAGAGCACTGACGGCTATCGAATCGGGTAGGAGATTATTGAGTCGGCCAATGAAATTAACAGGAAGAGACTTCTCAAAATCAAAATGCGCGATCATATGCTCCGCATGTACGCCTGCGTCGGTGCGCCCGGCGAAAGTGAGGGCTACGGGTTGGCGAAGGATGGTAGCAAAAGCCGTCTCCATCTCTGCCTGCACCGTGTTTCCATTCGGCTGGGTTTGCGAGCCATGGAAGTCTGTGCCTCGATATGCGAAGGATAGGAAGTAGCGCATTGTGGGTTAGGGGTTAGAGGTTAGGGGTTAGGGGATGTGATTTTAGATTTTAGGTTTTGGATTTGGTCATTGAGTTCGGGGGAGAGTTGCGCCTTATAAGCGATGAGGCACGCTCCGCCGAGGAGCACGATGCTGCGTAAGATACTGTCGGTCCATATACCGAAGGACGGCAAGTATGTTTGCCAGAGCCAGTTGAGACCGAAGACTGCAAGGATCAATAGCAGGATGTAGAACCATTGGCGATCGATGATACGAATGCGGCAAAGCGGCACAAGGGTAGCAATGACCAACAGATAGTACAATCCGTATGAAAGCAGGTTACTGAGTGCTGCTCCTTCCATTCCATAGAGCGGAATGAGATAATTATTCAGGAGCAAGGCACTGACAGTTAATATCAACGCCAGCACGAGGCTGAAGGCGTAGAACCGCGAGTAATTAAGCGTATTCAAACAAATAGAGAACGTAGCCAAAATCAATTGACTGACGCCCAAGATCAGCACGACATTCTTGGCCGTGGCAAAGGTAGCGCCGTTGGGCAGGATATGGAAGATAAGATCGATATTAATCCATATCGCCAGCAAGATCAATCCGCCGATGAGTAACATGTTGCGGGTTACTTGGCGGATGAGGAAAGAGCATTCTTCACGGTTCTGCTCTTTGATGGCGCGCGCCAATTGCGGCGAAGCGATGGCTGTTACCGAGCGATTCGGGATGCTGACCATCACCGCCATATACGTAGCGATGGCGAAGATACCGGTGCTATCGAGTCCCATCTTCGCAGTCACGAAGAAGGACGAGAGGGTAGGTGCTAAAACGGTAGTAAGGGCCGATACGATGAGGAATCCGGTGTATAGCAGGTAGCGCCGGATGAGTGGTTTGTTTTGACGTAAGAAGAGCCAATCGGGTCGAAGACGGATACGCTTGAGCGAGAAGAAATAGATGATATCTATCAGCGCTGCAATCGCATAGTTGACGCAGATCCCGATGACCAGGCCATCCAACGAGAGGATACGCTTCGCATAGAGCAGATAGAGCACCAGCAGGCCGACGCGCACCATGAGTTCGCGCACTCCGCGTGGGAGAACGATATGCATGAGCACATTACAGGTCGATTCACTGATGGCTTGATAGAGCATGAAGAACGCCAACGGGAGTACAAAATAATAGTACTCGACGAAGAGTGGAGATTTATCTCCAAACCAGGCTGACAAAGGGGCCTGGCATGCCCAATAGATGAGGGCGAAGAAAAGGAAACCGACAAACGGGACGATTAGCGCCCAGAAGAAGAAACCGTGGTCGTCTTCGCTGTCTTTCTCTTTGAAATAGGGATAAAAACGGATGATCGAGGCATTCGTTCCCAATTGCGCGAGCCCGATGAAGAGCGTCGCCGCATCGATAAGCACTCGTGCTAACCCGATCTCCTCAGCGGTGAGGAAACGGGTTAACACGAAGAACGTAGTGACGATACCTACGGCAATGCCCAGATAGGTAACGATCGTACCACGAATGGATTGCTTAGCGATGACGCCCATCTTGTTAATTTACGATGTACAATTTACAATGTACAAAGGGCTATTGGAGTTTAGTACTAACTTTTAGAATAAGTATGGCTCTTTAAGTTTTGCACAAAAGTTTATAGGACGCTTTGTGAATTGTAATTTGTAAATTGTTATTTTATCTCTAGCAACTCAACCGTAAAGATAAGGGCTGCGTAGGGCGGAATAGAAGCACCTGCACCGCGCTCGCCGTATGCCAGTTCATACGGGATATAGAGTTTATATTTCGAACCGACCGGCATGAGTTGCAGACCTTCGGTCCAACCCTTGATGACACCATTGAGGGGGAACTCAATAGGTTCGCCGCGTTGGTAACTGCTATCGAAGACGGTTCCATCGATGAGGGTACCCTCGTAGTGAACTTTAACGGTAGAAGCGGCGGTGGGTTTGGGACCATTGCCCTCTTCCAGTACTTCGTACTGCAGACCGGATGCTGTGGTCTTCACCTCCTTGCGCAGGGCGTTAGCAGCCAAGAAGGCTTCACCTTCCTCTTTGGCCTGTTGACCTTGGAGTTGTGCTTTCTCTTGCTCTGCTTCAATCTGCGCTTGTTTGAGACGACCGAAGGTTGCGTCTGCAAACTCCATCGCAACTTGGCGGTCCATCATCTCGGTATAGTTATTCAAACCATTGATGAAACCTTGCTTGATGAGGTTGAACTTGGTCTCCACGCCATTGAAGCCCATGAGCCCTACAGGTTCCTGCTCGCGAATCGCATTACCGATATTCTTCGCGGTAGCTACCACTTGCGGGTTTCTCATCTTCTGCTTGAGGCCCTTGTTGAGGTTTGCGATGAACTCATCTCTGTCCTCACCGGTGGTGTCGTTAGACAGGAAATAATTGCGGATCTGAGCGCCGTTCATCAAACCGAAGGCATAGTTGAGCGAGTCGTTCTCGTTCTTGAGCTCAATCTTTTTCGCCTTGGTGGGGCACTTGGCGATAACCGCTTCGCCAGCAGGTTCTTCTCCGGTCTTCATGGTCGAGTATTTCGCCATGATATAGCTCTCTGCTGTGCTCTCGTCCATGACGGAAGTATCCGAGTAAAGGGCGTTGATGACACCTTGGAGGAAGGATTCGCCGTTGTATGTCCATGCGGCGTTACCAGCCAGACCTTCTTTTTCGAACATCGATACGGAGGAGCCGAACTGACGACCCGTCTGAGCGATGTCGCTGAGTACCTCGTCTTTGTCGAGGTATGCGTTCTCGAGGGCGTCGATGAACTCGGTGATAGCTTCCTCTGAACTGTCTTTCGCCAAGTAATACTGTTTGATTTGTAAACCGTTAATGAGGCCGACAGCATAGTTGAGTGAGTCGTTCTCATCGTTCAGTTTGACATCTTTCGCTTTGTAGCTGTTGCCGCAGGAAACCATTGCCATTGCGGCTAACAAAAAGATACTGATTTTTTTCATCGTTTTATTTTTTTTTCGTTATTTCGGGATTACGTAATTACGTGATTACGGATTTATTCAATTCCTAAGAGTTCTACGGTAAAGATGAGGGCTGCGTAGGGCGGGATAGACTGTCCGGCACCGCGCTCGCCGTACGCGAGTTGATAGGGGATGAAGAATTTGTACTTCGAGCCGATAGACATGAGTTGCAAGCCTTCAGTCCATCCTTTGATAACTCCGTTAAGGGGGAAGGAGATGGACTCGCCGCGCTTGTAACTGCTATCAAAAACTGTGCCATCGATAAGCGTTCCTTCGTAGTGCACGCGAACGGTATCGGTAGCTTTGGGCTTTTGGCCGAGTGAGGGCTCGAGGATCTCGTACTGCAGACCCGATTCGGTCACTTTGACGCCTTCGCGTTTGGCATTCTCGGCGAGGAATTTCTCTCCTTCTGCCTTAGCAGCTCCTGCGATCTTCTGCTCCAGTTCCTGAAAGAAGGTATTCAGCACTTGTTGCGCCTCTTGATAACTGATTTTGGGTTGCGCGTGGGTCAGCACGTCTTCGATACCTGCTGCGAGGTCCTGATAGTTCAGTTTCTCTACACCGCTACCCATCAGGTTTTGTCCCATTGAGAGACCTAATGCATAACTGATTTTGTCCATAAAGTCATTTATTTATTTGTTCTTTTTCTTATTTATTCATTTGGCTCATTTGTGAGAGATATCTCGCCATATATTTGCCGAGGATGTCAAACTCGAGGTTGACGACCGTGCCTGCCTCGATGTACTTGAAGTTCGTATTCTCCTCGGTGTAAGGGATGATGCAGACGGAGACGTAGCCTTTGTTGCCTTGGATGTCGGGCTCGCAGGCCGTCAGGCTGACGCCGTTGATGGTCACCGATCCTTTATCCACGCAGAAATACCCGCGTTCCACCATCTCTTTGGTCGAGTCGTACTCGAAGCGATAGTACCAGCTGCCGTCGGTCTCATGCGCATCGATACAGACTGCTTTCTGGTCCACATGACCCTGTACGATATGTCCGTCTAAGCGGCCGCCCATGAGCATCGAGCGCTCTACGTTGACGAAGTCTCCGACTTTCAGCAAATCGAGGTTGGTCAGACGAAGCGTCTCCTGCATCGCCGTAACGGTATACAGGTCGCCCTCTATGCGAACAACTGTCAGACACACGCCGTTATGCGCGATGGACTGATCGATGCTGAGCGGTTCCTCGAAAGGATTGCGGAGCGTGAAATGTTTATTGGTTTGCTCGGTCTCTATCTTAACGACCTGAGCCATTGTTTCTACGATTCCTGAGAACATTTTGAATAGGAAAATCTTTACGGGTTAATATAAATAAGTAGATGCCGATCAGTATCGTACCGATACCCATCAACGCCCACATGTTTTGTACATAATACAGCCGGAAGGCATAATAAACTCCTAACAGTCCGAGCGTCAGCGCTGTATAACCGCCAATCGTCTTGAGGTCGTATGGTATTGGAGCTTTCTTCTGGCCGATGAAATAGGAGAGGAGCATGATCACGAAGTAGCAAACGAGGCTACTGCCGCAAGATGCCCAATAGCCGATGAGCGGCACGCCGACGATCTGCAGCACAAGGGTGATGGCAAGTCCGATGAGCGAGAAATAGGCACCCCATTTGGTCTCGTCCGTCAGTTTATACCAAAAACTGAGGTTGAAATAAATGCCCTGGAATACATAAGTCCACAGCACTACCGGCACAATCTTCAAACCCTCCCAATATGCGCTTGATACGATGTAGCGGAAGATATCCAGATAGAAGATGACACCCAACAGGATCAAATAGGAGAAGATGATGTAATATTTCATCGCATCGGCATATGCCTCAACAGACTTCCGGTCTTTGTGTTTGGCGAATACGAAGGGTTCGTACGCATAGCGGAAAGCCTGGGTGAACATCATCATCACCATCGCTACTTTGAAGCAAGCACCGTAGATACCAAGTTGCGCCTGTGCATCATCCCCGGTGTAGAGATAAGGGAAGAGGATGCGGTCGAGCGTCTGATTCATGATACCTGCCACACCGAGCACCAAAAGCGGGAGCGAATAACGGAGCATCTCGCGCAGAACCGCAACGTCAAATCGTCCTCCGCGAGGAAGCGTGAACGGCAACAGACAAAGCGTCTGGATGGTGGTAGCCAAGATATTACTGAGGAAGACATAGAACACATCATTCTTACCCAACACAATGAGGAAGAGGATGTTAAACGCAATATTCAGCAGCACAAACAATAGTTTGAGTGCCGCAAAGAGTATCGGGCGTTTCTGATAACGCAGGTACGCGAAAGGAATACAAGCAAAGGCATCGATGGCTACCGTAGCGAACATCATCTCCACAAACTCCGCATGGTCTGGATAGCCCAGGACGTTAGCGATAGGTTGATGGAAAATGATCACCAGCATGGTGAAGAGTGCGCTGGAAATGAAGAGCGTAAAGTAAGACGTCTTATATACCGTACGCGCATCAAAATCATCGCGGTTGGCGAAACGGAAGAATCCGGTCTCCATACCATAGGTAAGAAGAACCAGCAGCAGGGCCGTCCAAGCATAGATGTTCGTTACGATACCGTATTCGGACGTGCGTGCTAACGCATAGGTATACAGCGGAACAAGCAGGTAGTTGAGAAACTTACCTATTATCGAACTTAACCCATAGATGGCGGTGTCCTTCGCCAAGGATTTCATCTCACTCATCTCTCTCGACTTTTGTCTTTCGACCTTCGACAATGATTACTATTTCGCCTTTTGGCGGGGTTTGTTTAAAATGACTGATCAATTCCGCGAGTGTACCTCGTACGGTTTGTTCATGCAGTTTGCTGATCTCCCGACTGACGGAGGCTTTGCGTTCCTCGCCACAGACGGCAGCCAGTTGCTCAAGTGTCTTCACCAGACGGAAGGGCGACTCATAGACGATGAAGGTCTCATCTAACGTCGCGAGGTATTGCAACCGCGTCTGACGTCCTTTCTTCTGCGGCAGGAATCCTTCGAAATAGAAGTGGTTGTTTGGTAGGCCGCTGTCCACGAGTGCAGGAACAAAGGCTGTGGCACCCGGAAGACACTGTATCTCGATATCCGCTTCTGCCGCTGCTCTGACAAGGAAGAATCCCGGGTCAGAGATAGCGGGCGTACCGGCATCGGAGATCAACGCAATGTTCGCGCCTGCTTTGAGACGCTCCACGATATCGGCTGAAGTCTCATGCTCATTGAACTTATGATGCGACTTCAAGGGCGTATGGATATCGAAATGCTGCAGCAACACGCCGCTTGTGCGTGTGTCTTCGGCCAAGATGAGATCCACGGACTTCAGCACCTCAATGGCGCGGAATGTCATGTCCTGCAAGTTGCCGACCGGTGTGGGAACGAGGTAGAGCATTAATATTGGTGATTGGTGATTGGTTATTGGTGATTTAACCGAATCTGCGGTGCAAGGTAACGAGGAACTGCTGGTAAGTGTTACTCTCCGTATCCCATTGGAAGTGCGAAGAGATATAATTCAACGCCTCCTCGAAGGAATGGAGTTCGTTGAGTTCGGTTAACGAACGTTGCATGAGTTCCGCATTCTGGCCAAACAACTCGCGTTGGTACAAGAAACGGTCGCCCAACGAAATCGCCAAACGGATATCATCCACGGGCTTGCCATACAGCATCGCCTTCGGTGCTGCCGGTTCTTTCTCTGCCACTGGCTCTTCGAATAACTCCTGCTGTGGTTCTTCGGCTTTCGGTTCCTCTACTACCGGTTCCTCCACTTTCGGTTCTACTACTACCGGTTCCTCCACTTTCGGTTCTACTACTACCGGTTCTTCTGCGACTTCTTTAGCTACAACCTCTTCCTCCTCGATAGGCTCTTCCACTTCGAAGTCCTCGTCTTCGTCCTCCATTTCTACGTATGGACGCGATTGGAGTTCCTCAATATCTGCTTTGAGTGCGGTGAGGACACGTTGGTTCTTCTCTTTCTCTGCTTCAAGCGCTGCGATACGTGCTTCGGCTGCCTGTTTCTCCGCTTCGAGAGCCGCAATACGAGCTTCATAACCCGTAATGCGTGCCTCGAGCGTTTGGAAATATTGAATCAGTTCTTGCATATTATTCCGTCATTTTTTTCAGTTGTTTGAGCAGCGCGAACATGATAATTGCGCTCACAAGACATAAGGCAATCAAGATAGCCCAGTTGTACATCAGAGGTATTCTGTTCCAGAGTTTGGACGGAATAATACTGAGGTAGTTACCGATAGCCGTAGCTGCGAACCAACCACCCATCATCAATCCTTTGAACTTAGGCGGCGCTACTTTCGATACGAACGAGATACCCATCGGGCTCAAAAGCAGCTCTGCGATAGTCAGTGTAAAATAGGTCGAGATCAACCATGCCGGCGAAAGAATGCTTTGGGTGTTATTTCCCAAATCCATCGGGGAGGTGAGGGATATCGAAGCCAAGGTGATAATACCGAAACCAAGAGCTGCAACTAACATACCCCAGGCGATTCGGGCTGGAGCACTGATTACTTTTCCTCGTTTCTCCAAGGCTGCGAAGAATGCCATGCTGAACGGTGTGAGGGAAACTACAAAGAAGGGGTTGAACTGCTGGAAATCAGACGGCTGAGCCGCAATAGGATCATCCATTCGTAAGAACAACGCTACAGCACCGGCCCATAAGGCGAAGGTAGAGAGGCAGCAGATAATCCGGTTTTTCATCTCTTTGGCCTGGAATGTAGCGAAAGCTGTATAAACCGAAGCGGCTATCAACGCCAAGGAGAAGATGTTAAATCCGAAACGCATCGGACCACTAATACTCAAGTTCGTATATTTCTTAGCGAAGAACGTGAGCGCAGAGCCGTTCTGGTGGAAGGCCATCCAGAAGAAGATAACTACGCCAAACACAAGCAGCAACGCGATGATACGGTCTTTGGTTTGTTTCGGAGTCAGTTCAACAGCCTGTTGATCTTCTTTCTTTACCTGTTTCGCAGTAACGTCCGCATGCTTGAACCATTTACGGCAAGCAAAATAGATAGCGGCTGAGAGAACGAGCGAAGCGCATGCTACCCCGAAACACAAACCATATCCGCTATATAAAGCTTCCAGATATTCCGGCGTCTGGTTAGCGGCGTCATATACCATACCGAACTTAGCCAGATGCTTTCCTGTAATCCAGTTGGCCATCGACGGCGCAAACATCGCACCGATATTGATCGCCATATAGAAAAGCGAGAAAGCAGCATCGCGTCGATCTGCATATTGGGGATCATCGTACAAATTACCTACCAGAACCTGTAAGTTTCCTTTGAAAAGACCGGTTCCGAGTGAAACCATGGCCAGTCCGGCAAACATAACCGCCATACCTGTTACATCAGGTGCCGTAGGAATCGCCAGACCCAAGTATCCTAAGAACATGGTAGCCATACCGATAACGACGCATTTGCCATAACCGATTTTGTCTGCGACATAACCTCCTAAAAGCGGTGAGAAGTAAACGACTGCAAGAAAGATTGCATACACACGTGCAGCGGCTTCTTCGTCCCAACCGAATTTAGCCTGCATGAACAATGTAAAAATGGCTAACATCGTGTAGTAGCCGAAGCGCTCGCCTGTGTTGGCTAACGCGAGAGCAAATAGCCCTTTGGGTTGATTCTTAAACATAAACTATGATTTTAAAATTTCAAATTTCAAATTTCAAATCTCAAATATTTCACACCAACGGTGCTTATCTTCCGCTCTGCCGAACTGTATGTCGCGTAGTGCGTGATAGAGTTCGGAGAGTACGGGACCCGGTTCTGAACCGAAAGAGTAGGTGACTCCGCGTTCGGTATCCAGTACTCTGTCAATTGGCGATATCACGCAAGCGGTACCGCATGCTGCGGCTTCGGACATGTCTGCCAATTCCTCCAAACGTATATGTCGACGGGTTACTTTATATCCCCTTTCACGCGCCAGAGCCATCAGACTGTCATTCGTGATACTGGGCAGGATGGCGCTGGACTTCGGAGTCAGGTATTCCACCGTGCCGAATGGTTGGCTGTCTCCGTCGACTCGCCGGATCCCTATAAAATTCGCAGCACTGCACTCATCGATATACCGATGGTATTTGGCGTCGAGGAAGATACAATCCATTCCCATCGCGTGTGCCGCTTCGGTAGCTCGGAAAGAGGAGGCATAGTTACCTCCCACTTTGAATTGTCCGGTGCCATAAGGTGCGGCTCTATCCACGTAGCGATTAACGATGAACGACGTGCAATGGAACTTACCCGGATAGTACGGCCCGATCGGCGAGGGGATGACGATGAATTCAAAATCTCGTCCCGGTCCCACCCCCAGACGGGGCGTCGTACCAATCAGTAACGGCCGGAAATAGAGCGCTGCTCCTGTTCCGTACGGCGGCAGGAAATCCATGTTCTTCTCCAGCGCCAACCGAATAGCTTTCCCGAATAACTCCTCCGGCACCGGTGCCATGAATAATCCTTCGGCACTCTTAGCCATGCGGCGCGCGTTATCACGCCAGCGGAAGATTCGTATCTTCCCATCTACTCCTCGAAAAGCTTTCAGCCCCTCAAAGGCTTCCTGCCCGTATTGAAGACAAGTAGCCGACACGTGTAAGTGCAGGTACTTGTCCTTGGTTGCGTAGGGTTCTTCCCATACGCCATTGTGATACGCCGAGCGCACGATATAATCCGGCTCAGTGTAATGAAATCCCAGTTTACTCCAATCAATCTCTTTCATCAAACAACGTATCTAAAATACTCAATTCCGTTTGCCACGGATGTTTATCTGTCCAAATATTTCCGCTCCAGTCAGTTGTGCGTCTTTCGACTTTCGACTTTTGACTTTCGACTAATGCCGGCCTTTGCTTGTTTATCAGACTAACCAGTGTCGCGTTCATCTCATCGTTCAGATCCAGCAGCCATTTGTACTCCTTCTCGTAGAATGGACGCAGATAATCGGCGAAATACATAAAGTACGGTGTGTGCTGGTATGCGCTCACGAGGGTAATCCAGTGCTGATGTTGCCAGCGTGTCTGGTAACTGATCTGTATGTCGCGTGTCAGTTGTTTATGTTCCACTTTCCCTACCGGTACAGTCAGTCGTACGAGTTCTCCCTTCGCATCGCGAATCAGACACCGATTACGGAAAGTCTGTTTCTCAAACGTCTCCATCTGCTCTATCGTAACCGGTTCACTCATCAGCGCCTGCAGATACGACAGCGGGGGCAAATATGCAGTCGGTAGTACCAAAATAAATTAAAAATTTTAAATTAAAAATTAAAAATTACTTCAGTGATTTACTCTTGGTAGTTATCTGAATCTTAGCCAGTATATTACAAATATCATCCAAATCGGTTAGTAAGCTATCTGCTTCTTTGGGAGATAAATAATCAGTCTTTTTCAATAGTCGAATCCAATATCGTGATTCTCTGGCTTCTTTGTAGGCAATGGATAGTTTGTTGATGAAATCTGCGGTTGATGTTGCTCCTATAGCTTCTTCTGTATTTGCTCCGATGGATGTGCCGCTTCTAAGAAGTTGCTTGCTTAATGTGTATTCTTTGTTTGTAGCAGTTGTGGTAAGGTATTTGTATAATTTAACTATACGAACAGCAAAATCAAATGTCTTTTCTTGAATGATATTTTCTTCAGCTGACTTCATTTTTAATTTAGAGTTTTTAATTTTTAATTCATTCTATCGCTTGGCACGCATTCCAATGCGTGAAAAGCGTATAGAATGGTTGTCTTTGTCCACGCTCAGCCAGATAAAGACAGGTCGACCGACGATATGATCTTCCGGCACAAATCCCCAATAACGACTGTCGGCCGAGTTATGGCGGTTGTCACCCATCATCCAGTAATAGTCCATCGAAAAGGTATATTCTTCGCCGATACGCATAGGTTGAAACTCATAGGCCTCCGCGATGCGTTTGTATAGCCAGTAGTTCTCTTCGGTAATCAGGATCTTATCGCCTTTGCGCGGGATATAAATCGGTCCATAGTTATCGCGTGTCCATTCGTTATGTCCCAGCGGATAGACGTGTCCACCTCGTTCCTGAGGTTCGACGATCATAGCCAATACATGGTTGTTCTTCTCCAACTCCTCCTTCATGGCCTGCGTCAAGGGGAAATGCCAAGTCGTGGCGTCGATCTGAATACGGTCTGCCAGACTGATACCTAATTTATCCAGATATTTCGCGCCGAAGATATGTCCGTCCGTTTGAACGTAATAGTTGAGTTGCACACCCTCCCGAAATGGTTCAACTTTCCACTCATTACTCTCCACTTCACTCAACTCTAAACTCTCAACTCTCATCTTCGTGAAAATCGTATTGTTGACAATTTTCAACGAATCCCCCGGCGTACCGACACAACGCTTGACATAGTTCTCGCGTCTATCTACGGGCCGCGTGACAATGTCGCCGAAGATATCTTTGCGTTGACGGATGAATGTCTCGCCATAGGCGTAACGCAAGGTGTAGTAATCCGGATTTTGCATGCGGGTGCACACGGTATCGCCGGCTGGGAAGTTGAAGACCACGATATCGCCTTTCTGCGGACTCGTCCATCCTGCTAAACGCTTGTACTTCCAATGCGGCTTATCCAGATAACTCTTACCTCCGCCTAACCAGTTCGGCATGGTGTGTTGCACGAGCGGCATCGAGAGCGGTGTCTGAGGCACACGTGCACCGTAAGCCATCTTGCTCACGTAAAGGAAATCGCCCACACGCAAAGTCTTCTCCAACGACGAAGACGGAATCTGGTAGTTCTGGAAGATATAGAGGTTGATGAAATACACCGCCACCAACGCAAAGACGATGGCATCTACCCACGAAAGCACAGTGTACAACCAGGGTTTGGACTCTTTGTATTTTCTCCACCAGCTATAGTTAATGTACTTCGTCGTGAAGGCATCAACAATGAGCGGCAATAACACTAACCAACCCAAACTGGCCCAATCGCCCCAGGCAACCCAGAATACAAACACGACATACAGCGTGCCCCAGATACCTGCGCGAATCCATCCTCCGCGAGTGGTGGCTGCGATTCGTTCTTTCAACGAACCCAGAATCATTTCTTTTATTTCTTGAAAACTTTTCATACTAAACTTTCTGCTGCTAATACAGCGCCTAAGGCAAAACCTCTGCGACCTTTGGCGATATGGGTGATGATAATTGTATCTTCTTCGCTATCCCATTTCACTTCGTGCGTGCCCGGCACTTCGCCCTCACGAATCGATTCTATAGCAACATTCGTGCCAATCTGTTCTGCGAGCGTTTTGGCGGTTCCACTCGGCTTGTCGAGTTTATGGATGTGGTGGGTCTCGGTGATAGAGGGCGTGTACTGCGGTTGCGCCTTCATCGCTGCGGCTAATTCTTTATTGAGATCAAAGAAGATATTGACGCCTACGGAGAAATTGCTTTTCCAAATAAGCATAGGCTTGTCATGCATCTGCTGATCTTCTTCTATTAGCGAAGCGGCATCCCAACCTGTTGTACCGCACACAACAGGCACGCCTTGCGCCCACGCACGTAAAACATTTTCCTTGGCGGTAGCGGGAGTAGTGAACTCAATCGCTACATCTGCACCCTTCAGATCGAACGCATCCCCCACGTCGATATGTGCCACGATTTCGTGACCTCTACTCAGGGCAACTTCCTCAATCATATGCCCCATTTTTCCATATCCGATTATTGCTATTCTCATCTTAATTCACAAAAAGCGCGCAAAGTTACAAAAAAAAATCCATATATGCAAGCATATATGAAAAAAAGAGCACTTTTGCGCTCCTTTTTACCAATTTCCGTCAATTTTTACACATTATTTATTGTTCAAAGGGATGCGATTGTTTGTATTCGTATATGAGGGAATTGTATTTCCAAGCACGAACGGAGGTGTAGGTCTTGACATAAAAAATGGGTTTAAAAAGTATATTATATATAAATATATAATATAGTATATCACACGTAAATTTGGGGTGCTTTTCCGGGGCGATAGGGGCGTAACGTAAGCCTTGACTGTCGCTTGACCGTCGTTTGACTGTCGTTTGACCGTCGTTCCGATATGGTAAAGCGGGTGCAAAGGTAGTAATAAAAAATGGAATATGTAAATATATGCGGTAGATTTTTGTAAAAAATGATTCAAAAAAGGAGCAGGCTATGAAGTCTGCTCCTTGAATTTTAGGTGATATCCAAATGCAATTTGGACGCAATGGACGAAGCTTATTTTACTTCTACACCGGTGAGGGTATATACCTTCTCCCCGCGGAGGATGAGGATTTGGCCGTTATGAAAACAGGTACGTATTTTGACGAAGCCAATGAATGAATATAGGATCGGAGAATGAAATGTTTTTCCCCTCAATCTCGATTAATTCTTTCTTCTGTAAGGCCTTCTTAATAGTCGCAATATTCGCGGAACTGCCCAATTCAAATTCCTCGATGATCTCTTTGCGATTAATCTCAGATGCTTTGCCTGCCATAATAGCTCGTATGAAATGCAACTGATAAGAAGTGAGCGAATTGATTTGCTCCATAAATAAGGCATGATTCTGGCGCAACAAGTCCTGTTTCGCTTCCGATAATATTTCTGCGTTAACCTCTTTGTCAGTGCGCGCCCAAACAAGCCAGCTTAGTTGCTGAACGTAAGAGGAATTGCCATCTACGTAGGTATAGATGTCGTCCACAAAGGGTGCGTCTATATGTTTGCCGGCTTGTATAAAGCGGCTTTGGATATACTCATACCAATATTCAATAGGTATTCGTTCCAAAAACAACATATCACCAAATTTATAAAAAGGATAACTGCGTTTGCCGAACATATTCATCAAGAGATGGCGTTTGCTACCATATAGACAGTAGGAAACAGCGTGTTGATGCTGCCAGACGGAGCGCAATTTTTTCTGGAAAGTCATGGAATCGCTCAATTCGCCAATTTGTTGGAACTCGTCAATACAGATGATTAAATGAATACCTTTTTCTTTAGCGATTCTTTCCGGTAATGTCAGCACGTCTTCCCCATATTCACGATTCACACTCTTCAAACTGAAGGAAACAGGATTCATGGGATCTGCAGACATCGTTACAACGGGCACGAGTGAACTAAGAAAGCGCTTGGCATTTTCGAGTAATTCTTCCGTACGTGTAGCTGTTTGCTTGATGATTTCAGTAGCGAACAACCGATAGAAATCTTCTTGTGTGCGCACCGAAAATGCGTCCATCCGCACAATGTGAATTTGTTGATGGTCTTTCATCAACTCGAACACTCTATTAACCAGAGATGTTTTTCCCCATCGGCGCGGAGAGATTATAATGGTATTGAGACCATTTTCAAAATTAAGCAATAAACGTTTGGTCTCATTTTCGCGGTCCGTAAAGTACATTTGTTCCGCTGCTACTCCATAAATAAAAGGTGTATTCATAGCTTGTAACTTGAAAATCCGCTGCAAAATTACAAAAAAAAAATGAAACTAACAAATAAATTAGTAACAAAATTATTAGTAATAAAATTGTTACAAAGATAAAACACTGATAATATGCTGTTTATAAAACAAAAAGTGAGCAACATTTTTGCCGCTCACTATTTATTATTCAAAATTCGCTGTCACCTTACCTCTTGCCCGGTCACCGTATATACCTTCTCTCCGCGGAGGATGAAGATTTGGCCGTCACGGAGAAAAATATTATGCCATTGCTATTAAACGCAAAATCCAGTCTGCTAATGGAAGAGGAATACTTATCAAGCCTCCATTATATTGCAGATTATTCATTGATAAACGCACACGCAATGAAGGATTATATCGGCTTGTATAAGATGCGAGACTTCCTCCGCTGATACGAGTAGCCGATTTGACTTCAACTGGGATAACTTGGTCTATATGTCCTATCAGGAATTCTATTTCAGCTTGATTGCCGCTTGTCCAATAATACGGCACGCCATCCAGTTGAGGTACTAATGCTTGCAAAACCATATTTTCCGCCATAGCTCCACGAAACTCTTTGTACTGTTCATTGCCGGATAATACCACTTCAGGAGCCAACCGTGCTAAACGGCGCAATAATCCGCAATCCAATGCATAAACTTTAAATGCAGATAACTCGCGATAAGCGGAAAGCGGAATGCCCGGCTTGCTGACATTGTACAACCGATAAATCAATCCTGCTTCTTCCAACCAGAACAGGCCATCTTCGTATTCGCGTGCCCGTGCTCCGCTACGCACAACATTATAAAGAAACTTACGGTTTTCTTTCGAGAGCTGAGAAGGTAATGATTGCCATAAGGCAGTTATGCGGTTTACTTCTACCGGAGTGGCATACTTGGAGAAGTCAGCCTGATAGAGATATAGGATGTCACCTAAAACGCGATCCACTTCTTGCATACCTCTGTTTTCCAACAAGGCAATAACGGCTTCCGGCATCCCTCCGCATACCATATAGCGACGATAAGAATCCGTCAGTTTGGACATGATAATCTCAGGTAGATGGGAAAGAGAAAGATTTTGCTCGATGTAATCGAATGTAGAAGGGTCGGAAGCGCGCAAAAATTCTCTAAATGTCAGCGGATAGAGCGACATCGTTTGCACTTTTCCAACAGGAACGGTCATGCTCTTTTTTCGCACAGCTACGCCTAACAAAGAACCGGCGGCTATAATGGCGTATTCGGGTGTATTTTCACAGAAGTATTTAAGCGAATTGAGCGCCGCTTCGGATTCCTGTATTTCATCAAAGATGAGCAAAGTGCGTTCCGGGACAATGGGTACAGGAACATAAAGAGCTAACTCACTCATTAGGCGTTTGGTATCCTTGGTTCGTGCGAATAAGTCGCGCAGCTCCGGCGTTTCGTCAAAGTTCAGTTCCGCCACGTACTCAAATTCACGTTTGCCAAACTCGCGCATTAACCATGTTTTGCCTATTTGTCGTGCTCCTTGTAGCAATAATGGCTTACGATGCGGACTTGCTTTCCATGCTTTTAATTGCTCAAATGCATCTCTTTCTATTTGCATATCTGACCTCCTCGATTTTAGAAAACGGTGCAAAGATACTATTTTTTTTTGAGTCACACAAATAAAAGTACTATTTTTGTGTAATTTTACACATTTTTAGCACTATATCTTGTGATTTTTACACATTTTCGGCACTTATATGGTGCTTTAACAATACATCTATGATTATCTGAACACAACACACGGGCGACTCACTGAGCCGCCCGTGTGAATAAATCTCAAATCTCCAATCTCAAATCTCAAATGTGAAACTCAGTTTCACCTCACCTCCTGTCCTTGGAGAGTATAGGTTTTGTCCCCGCGGAGGATGAAGATTTGGCCGTTATGGAGGATAAGCCTACCTCTGTCTCCTCCCTGAAGGGACGAGGAATCAATGTTGTCAATGCCCGTAGCGATACCTTCGCTTGTTGTGGTGAACTCTCCGGAATAAGTGGCAACGGTTTGGTCATTGGCATCTTTAGCGGTTACGCTATAACTATATTGTGTACCACTACTAAGACCCGTTACGGTGAATTGCAAACCGTTTGCGGTCATAAAAGCCGCAGGAGCATGTGCTTCTCCGTCGCGACCGGGTGCAAAGGTAGTAATAAAAAATGGAATATGTAAATTTTGGGGTGCGGGAAATATAGGAAAATGAGAAAAATATGCAAAAAAATGATTATAGGAAGCCTTAAGAGCCATGCGGATAGCGTATATATCCTCTGAAAACGCAGTGCCCCCTGCTCGTACTTTTGCGTTCCCAATCCACAAAAGAACGTTTCAACCGGATATATACTGTATCCCTACGGGAGGCTTCCTATAATCATAAGCAAAGAAGAGATAATGAAAACAGAAACAAAAATAATGATCCAGGATACAATCTCCGGTAACGTTGCCAAGTGGGTAGGTGAGGAGGCGGAATACGATTCTGACGCAATGGACAAAGTGAAATTGAAGCGCGAGCCTGACGACTCGCGCTTGGTTTGTTCGGTGGGATAGCACCGAGAAGAGGACAGATGGGTGTGGAATTAGTCTACTGTGTATAGTAGGTAATCTTCGAAGTCTGGTTTGGAGAGTTGGTTAGCTGATGAACAATGGTCGTTGAAAATCTGCTCGTCTTTCTTGTCTATGATCCAAAGACCAGGAGCAAATACAGAAATATTCTCCTCTATACGCGTGATTTTAAAGTCGGGATTGTTTTGATACCAACCGGCTTTACTCTCCAGATACATGACCTTGCACGAACGGATGTCCAATTCCCCTTCGTCCAACGAAGGGTTCTCCGGCAGATAGTAATACATATCTATGCCAGTAGCCACGATGTCATTAAATTGGCATATATTTGCATAGTATTCCTTCCGCAGTTTTTGTCTCTCCTTAATTTCACTTGGTAGTTTGCGACAATAGAATCCTGCTAACCCGACAAACAGCACAAGAACCATCCACGGTTTCAGGTATTGCTTTGCAAAATACAAGATTGCCGGTAGTGCAAGTATCGCCGCAGGTGTATAATATAAGGTATAATCCAAGTGCAAGGCAGCAGCTCCACAACAATAAGCACACGACGCGAGAAGGATACTATCATAAATGGTGTAGTCGGCTTTCTTTTGAATGAATGCGACTACACGCACAACCAAAGCAACGATGACCAACCACATTATTTTCTGTGCAAAGAGTATCTTCATTGCGTTAACCAATAGGGAATCGTGTGTGTAATGATGATACATGCGCTCAATTCTCGGTACTACCAATATCAAATAGAGTAATAAAAATAGCACTCCACTTGCTATGAGTAGATAGTTAAAAATCCGTTCTTGCTTGTCTTGTTTTTTGTACGAGAAAAGCAAAGAGCAAGCACCTATTGCTACCGGTATTGTGAACATCGTTTCATAATAATAGAGCACGTAGTTTATGGCGATTAACGCTAAGATTCCATAGCCCCATTTCTTTGTTTCCGTGAAGCGTATATAGCCGTACAAGAAGATTGGAATGAATGTGAAAATTGTCCAAATACCTGTCCAAAGTTGCATGAAGTGTCCGTAGGTACGGCCAAGAATAGTGAGAAGAAGCAAGAATGTGATAGCGTATTTCCAAATCGGCTTTTCTTCTTTGAGGATGTGCAAGCCTATTGCAGCAAAGAAAATCGTGTAGATAATAAACCAGAACACATGGATTGCATAGTGAGCAGATGGAGGAATTTGTCCGTCATAGAAGATTGGCAGAATGTCATAAACGGTGTAGTCCAACGGGAAGAAACGACCAAAAGCGGGATCAACAAAGAAGCCGAAGATGGGTTTGTCCCAGCCGGTGTACATGATTACCTGCGAATCATCGTAGTCCACCCAAGCCGCGTTCGCCATAATGAAATACGAACATACTGCGACCATGGCTATCCAAAGTCCCCAGAATGTCCACTTAATGATTTTGTCTGCTGTTGCCATATTTTTCTCCATTAAATGATTGTACGAAATATACAGGACGATTCTTCGTCTCGTTGAATACTCGCCCTAAATATTCACCGATAATTCCAAGCGATAGTAATTGTACGCCTCCGAGGAACAAAATGGCAATCATCAAAGTCGGGAAACCTGCCACAGGGTCGCCCCAAACAATCGTTTTGACGATGACCCAAAGCGCGTATAAGAAAGAGGTAAGCGAGATAATGATGCCTATACCTGTTGCCCATTGGAGCGGAGAGGTGGTATAAGCGGTTAACCCTTCCATGGCAAGCCTTACTAACACGCTATAACTCATGGATGATTGTCCGGCAACTCTGTCTTGCGTTTCAAACTCCACAAAAGTCTTTTTGAAACCGATATAGCAGTACATGCCTTTGGTATATCGGCATTGTTCGCGTAGTTGGCGAAGAGCGTCAATACAACGACGATCCAATAGACGGAAGTCGCCGACATTCGGCAACACGTCTATGCGCGTAGATTTGCTCAATAAACGATAATAAGCGAGAGAAAGCCGCTTGCGAAGCCATGATTCTTTGCCGCGAGATTTTCTACGTGCATACACATCATCATAGCCTTCTTCCCATTTGCGGAGCATTTCGTGTACGACGTGAGGTGGATGTTGCAAATCGGCATCCATGATTACCGCACAATCTCCGGTCGCGTAGTCAAATCCAGCCAAGAGCGTTACTTCCTTGCCGTAGTTGCGGCTCAAGTCCACATAGTTACAACGCTTGTCTTGGGTATGGAGTTTTTCCAATTCCTCTATGGTCGTATCGCGCGAACCATCGTTAATGAACAGGTACTTCCAGTTATAGCCTGATTCGGATTCCGACAACTTACATAGTTCTGCGTGTAACAGCGGCAATGATTGTGCCTCGTTATAACATGGAATGATGATTGTGATTGTCTTCATTTTCTGAATATCTTTGATTTGAAAACTGTCCGTACAAGGATGAAGTTAATGGGGATGAGCAAGCAATAGACAGGGATCGGAGCCCATTCATTTGGCACACCAAGCCACAAGAATAGTGACAAAAGAGCTATGTGCAGCAGGTAGTTGATAATATGGCTCAAGGTGAATCCTCCTCCACGTTTGATGGTCAGCTTTTCACGGAAAGTAAAATGCGCAGTTAGCCAAAGATTACAGAGGAAACTGAACACATAACCGATTGTGTACGCGATATCCGCGTAGGTTGTTTCATCTTGTTCGATGTCATAAAGCCATAAGAGAAGCAAGTATATGCCGTAATGGATACCAGTTGCTATCACTCCGACAAAGGCAAAGCGAATGAACTCGCGAAGTTTCTGCGAGGTGCGAATCTTATACGATATTTCGGATATTGTCTTCATTACTTGGTTACATACAGACATAAAAAACGCGGATCTCCTTTCACTTATCCGCTGTTGAGGTCCTGAGAAAACCATGTAACCAAATAAGCAATGCAGAAACCCACGCTGTGTATATATCGGCACATATTCCACATTGGAATAAGTGGGTTATTATACACCCATGGGCATCTACTATTACCTGCTTTTGAGTTACGAGTTGAAGTTTCTCAGGTTCCAACAGTCAAAAACAAGCGTTAGTAAACGCCTTAAAATATGTCTGCTCCCTCACCCTGTTATGTCACGCAGACACCCCAGCGTGAGTTTGCGAGTGCAAAGGTAATACTTTTTTCTGATATATGCAAATAAATGGAGATTTTTTGCAAAAATATCGAATGATATTCGATTTCAATAGACAAAACCGATGTCGAATGACATTCGACGGAATACAAAGAAGAAAGAAGCATAGGGGATAGCATCCCCTACTAATGGACAAAATAGGAAAAGCACCGCAGGTAATAGCCCCAGTTACACCGGGACAGAGCCATGGGCTACGTCCGCATTGAGGCCGAGCGGGCGGGGCGGCTCGCTTACGCTAAGGCTCGCGTGATTCGCAGCGTAGCTGCTCAATTACGCTACGCCTTGCGCTACGCTCTCCCCACAAATTAGAAATTTTCGGGGACCCCAATAGACGACGTGACGGACGCGAGGGCGAATGTCCTATCGTGGAGATAGGACACGAGGGGCTAAACCGCCTATGCCGCGAGTTTTACAAGGAAGAGGAAGATTAGAGGAATTGTTGGATCTTATCCACTATTTCTTCGATGGGAGTGTGGCCGTCGTTGATGATGGTTAGGTCGCCTTGAGGGATGTGCTGCGCGTGTATGCGGGCACGGACCTTATTGATATTGGCAGGAGAAGCATCGCCGTGGTAGTCGCGGGCTATGGTTCGGGCGATACGGATGTCTTCCGGTGCATCGATGACAATGATACGATGGCAGAGGAGGTTAAGGCCGGACTCAAAGAGAATGGCGGACTCGAGGAATAAAGGTGAAAGGTGAGAGGTGAAAGATGAAAGGATGTCCGCTTTGACGGCAGGATGCACGATCCGGTTCAGTTCCTTCAATAAATGCGGATCTGCAAAGACGCGCTTGGCAACGTAGGTTGTATTATAGATGATAGATGATGGATGATAGATGAACGCTTCTTTGCCTAAGAGATCGATAATCTCTTTTTGCACGTCAGGGTTCTCGGCGATGATACGTTTCGCCTCACGGTCACAGTCATAGACGGTAAAGCCTCGCTTCACCAACTCGCGTGCAATAGTGCTCTTGCCGCTTCCTATTCCCCCTGTGATGCCTATAATCATAAGTTTATGCTGCGCTGTTTAGTGTGCTAACGCACGTTTATAGGTTTAGAATTGGAAATAAATGAACGGTTGCATCTCAGCGGAGACGAATTGGTAGATGACGATGATGGCGATACAAACGGCGATGACCATGAGCCATAGAGGCATCGCACTGAAAGCCAGACGATAGCGTCTTTTCCAATTGGTGGGAAGCCAGTGAATAACCATACCGGCAATGAACATCGCTACGACCCATCGATACTCCCAAAGGAAATCCGGGATGATGCTGTTGTTCCATGCTCCTCCGATCTGGTTGACCATGTTTTTCGCGGTCGCCCATGCTACCTCATTCGCTGTAGCCGGGTCCAGGTTACTGGACGAACGGAAGAAGAGACGCGTGAAGGTGATGAACGTGAAGGTCTGTAGAATAGCCCAAGCGGTGCCTAATGCCTTGGTGAGTTTGTTCTCCGCGCCTTCGCAAATCCAATAGACATAGCGGATAGCTGTACCAAACCATACGATAGCGGCCCAGAAGGCAAAGAGTCGCCATGCCGGCAGGTTGGTGAAGTAATCTGCGAAGATAAGACCGGCTGTTAGCAGCGTCATAGACGCAAAGCGTACATGCCAGTTCATCACCCGCCAAATCTTATTTACAATCATTCCAATACCATTGATTCCACCCCATATGATGAAATTCCAACTGGCGCCGTGCCAGAGACCACCGAGTACCTGTGTGATGAAGGAGTTGAGGTTCGAGTAAACAAGTTTGCTCGAATCGGAGATTTTTGATTCTTGATTTTTGATTTTATCCCATATCGCCACGACGACCATAAATACCCCGAAGGGCACGAGTATTCCTATCCACCAACCGGTAAGAGCTGCGGAGACGACGGCGATGATCGTGAGCCATAGATACGTGCTAAAGCCGATACGGCGGTTTCCTCCGATGGGGATATAGAGGTAGGTCTTGAGCCATCGTCCGAGCGACATGTGCCAGCGCCGCCAGAACTCTTGCGGGTTCTGCGACTTATACGGGCTGTTGAAGTTCTGCGGCAGGTAAAATCCCATCAGCATCGCTACACCAATCGCGATATCCGTATAGCCGGAGAAGTCGGCATAGACCTGCAGACTATACGCAAAGAGCGCAAAGAGGTTCTCAAATCCTGAAAACAACAGCGGGTTGTCAAAGACACGGTCGATGAGGTTCACCGCCAAATAGTCGGACATGATGATCTTCTTTGCCAGACCGTTCAGAATCCAGAAGACAGCTATACCAAAGGCTCTGCGACTGAGGTGAAACGGCTTGTACAATTGTGGGATGAACTCTTCCGCACGCACAATAGGACCGGCTACCAATTGCGGGAAGAACGATACGTAAAAACCGAAGTCGAGGATGTTCTTCACCGGTTCGATACGCCGGTGATAGACATCGGAGGTGTAGGAAATGACCTGGAAGATATAAAATGAGATACCCACCGGCAAGATGATCGTGTCCACGGAGAAACGTCCCGCTTGGGCAAAACCGTTACCTATGTAAGCAAAGATATCAAACACCCGGAAGTCCGCGCCGAAGATATCATTAATGGCATTTGTGAAGAAATAGGCGTATTTGAAATAAGCCAATAATCCGAGGTCTATGACGACTGAGAGAGCCAATAGAAGTTGGGGGATTTTTGATTTTTGATTTTTGGTTTTTGATTTATGAATCTGCCGTGCGATGAGCCAGTCGGATAGGGTGATAAAAGCCAAGATCAGCAGGAAGAGTCCGCTGGTCTTATAGTAGAAAAACCAACTGACGAACATGAGGTACACATTCCTCATGTGTAATTTTTGATTGTTGATTGTTGATTTTTGATTTCCGATAATCAACGCAAAGAGTGCATAGACCAACGCGAAGAATGCCCAGAAGTAAAACTGGGTGAAGAGCAGCGGGCTCTCTGAATCAAAAGCAAATATGTGGTGGAGGAAGTCCAAAGGGTTGATTATTGGTTATTGGTCATTGGTAATTGGTCATTGGTCATTGGTCCGAGGAGCCAGTTGGCTACTGCGTTTCCTGCTTTTCGTGCTCCGCTCCGGTAGAAATGGACACCGTCGGATCCGGCTAAACCTGCTTCTTGCCAGCGCAGCATGCTGCCGGCACCGCCCATAAACTGATAAAGGCTGAAATAGGCTATCTCTTCTTCCATGGCCATCTTGCGAAGCAGCCGGTCCATATACGGAACCATCGGATAAGTCTGCCATTCGCCATCCACCAAGCGCATCATATCGCTCGGGCCGATAAAGAGGATATCTGCGTCGGGAGCGCATTTGCGCAGGAAGTGAATCTGATCCCGATAGCCCTGCACGAATCCGCGAATGGTTTCGGGTTTCTCATTGGATGGAATGGCATTCCCGCCGAACTGCAGGATGATGAGTCGTACATTCTCTGAACGATAGAAATCACGCAGCTGCGCCGAGTCCATCTTGGTGAATACCATACCCAGACAGCCGCGCATAGGGATGTTATCTACGATGACACCGGTGCGACTTTCTTGCGAGAGACCATATACAGCACCGCGACCCATGAGATGCACGGTGTCACCGGAAGTGGTATAACGGATAGAGGTATCAGCGAAGATGCGCCATTCGTCATAATGCGCACTCGCCGACTGCGGTTTGCACATTGCAATGAGGTCTTCACTGCCACTTACCAGACTATCGTTCATCCAGGCAACTTGACCCATAGGACCGTATAAACCGTCCGCCCGCTGGTCGCGTTTGAAGCCGTACACAAGATAGCGTTTGGGGCCTTGCTGTGCTTGCGAAGGACCGATGAGCCGACCATTCATACGCAGTTCCTGCCGTGTCGTGCGGGTAGGGATGGTCTGCAAAAGCGGCATCAATCCGACTCCGCGTCCTCCGTATTGTTTCTGGAGTTGTTCACGAATCTGCATCGTCATACGGTCCTCTTCAATCTGGCTGTCCCCATAGTGCATCACCCGCACTTTGCGTTCCCCGCTCTCGCGTAGCGCTGCATAGAAAGAGGGCAGAAACTGCCGACTGTCGGTCGTGGAATCTACTGCCACTTTGGGCACAATGGGTTTGAGTTGCTCTGCCGACTTTTCCGGAACAATGGTATCCGGCAGAGAGAGAACCTCGGCGAGCGCTAAGGTATCCACGAGTTCAAGCGTGTCGAAAAGGACAGGTTCAGAACCCATCACTTCGGCTAAGGTAGGCCAGCGCACTTCTTTCTCGCCCAGGGCAATACGATGCGGGAGCACCAGACACAGTGCTGCCAGACACGCCATTACACAGGCTATGAAAAGAAGGACTTTGTAGGGACGCATGCTATTTTTTCCACAGCGAACGGCTGAAGAGGAGTAGAATCGTGAATATCTCGAGACGACCGATTAACATGACGAACGTAGCTGCCCATTTCGCAACGGCCGGAAGGGCTGCATAACAGCCGCTGGATCCCCACTGACCGATGGAAACACCGACGTTACCGATCATAGACGTAGCGATACCGAGCGATTCGTCAAAACCGATATTGCAACCGCAGAACAACAAGGTCGCCAGCACGATGATCAGGACATAGAAGAACATAAATGCTACGACATTCGAGGTCGTTTGTTCGCGCAGCGTAGATCCGTTGAAGCGTACAGGAACGACAGCATTCGGGTGAATACGACGTTTGATCTCAGCATTAGCTGCCTTTGCGAAGATGGCCAGACGCACCCATTTCATTCCTCCGGAAGTGGAACCTGAAGCACCGCCTGTGAACATCAAGAAGAAGATCAATACCCACAGGACCGGAGGCCAGATCATATAATCCGCGACCACAAAACCGGTACTGGTGATCGTAGCAATAGAGGTGAACAATCCTATACGAATACTGGATAACATGCCGTTCGTGTAGATCAGCAGACCTACGGCAAGCATGATTCCTGCTGCCAGACATGCGCCTAAGTACCAGTGGGTCTCTTCATCATGAATCAAACGCTGCGGCTTACCACGGAACAGATAAATCAGTTGCGTGAAGTTAATACCCGACAACAGCATGAAAACCATAACGATCCATTGGATAGCCGGACCATACGACATCAGACTATCGTTATGCGTAGCAAAACCACCGGTAGAAATTGTTGCCATTGAATAGCAGATTGCATCGAAGCCACCCATGCCACAGAGCCATAAGAGGAGACCTTCCGCGATAGTCAGCGCGATATAGGTGATCCACATATGTTTGGCCGTATCGGCGATGCGCGGACTGAGTTTCTCATAACTAACACCGGTCACTTCAGCGCTATAAAGCTGCATACCGCCTAAACCGAACATAGGCAAGATAGCGACACTAAGCACGATGATACCCATACCGCCGATCCATTGCATGAGGACGCGCCAAAGGAGGATAGAGTGGGTCTGCGCTGCTACATCTCGGAAGACGGTTGAACCTGTGGTCGTGAAACCGGCCATGGTCTCGTACCAAGCATCGGTGATCTGAGGCAGTGCACCGCTCAGCCAAAAAGGTAACATACCGAAGAGCGAATAGACTAACCACACCACAGCAACAATCACATATCCTTCGCGTTCACCAACTCGTTTCTCAGCCTTACGTCCAGCACCTACCATCCACCAGCTGCTGACCCATGTGATCGCAGAAGCCACTATCCATGCACCAAAATCCGCCTCGTGGTACCACCACGCAGCGAACGTAGGCACTAACATGAATATTGCCTCCAGCGTGGTTAACACGCCCAGGGTCTTAAAGACCAGTCTCCAGTTGAAGGTTCGTGTCATTTGAAGAAGCGCTCTAAAGTTCGTATTACATGACTCTTACAGAAGACAATCACCAGGTCTCCTTCGATGATCCGGGTGTCACCGTTCACGAGAATACCTTCTCCGGCACGAACAATACCACCGATGTTGGCTTCCTTTGGAAGATCCAGATCTTTCACTTTATGGCGGGTGATGAGACTGCCCTCTTTGACGTAGAACTCTACAATCTCCGCATCGGCACTGGTGAGGTTATGTACGCCGCGCACCGAAGCATCCAGTAACATCTGATAGATGTAGGATGCTGCAATCGTCTTCTTATTAAGCACGGTACCGATATCCAGACCTTCCGCCATAGGGATGTAGTCGAGATTTTCTACTTCGGCGATGGTCTTCCGTACACTGAAACGTTGCGCCGCAAGGCATGCGAAGATATTCGCTTCGCTACTGTCGGTAACAGCTACAAAAGCGTCTGCATCTTGAATACCCTCTTCTTTAAGTACATCCATGTCGGTGCCATCGTCGTTGATAATCAGAGCATTCGGCACTTTCTCACTTAAGAGCAGACAAAGATCGCGGTCTCGCTCGATGATCTTGATATTCATCTCTTGGTTCAGTTCCATCGCGGCCTTACGGGCGATACGGCCGCCGCCTAAGAAGATGATGTTCTTTATCTCGCGTTTAGACTTGCCTAATTCTTCGCGCATGAACTCCATGTTCTCTTTGGGACACATACAATAGACCATGTCGCCTTCTTGCACGCTGTCCTGTCCGCGGGGGATGATGGTCTCTTGATCGCGTTTGATAGCTACGATGCGGTATTTGCCGTGGTTATAGATGCCGGAAGAGAAGGGTTGATCCAGCACTTTCGCAGACTTGCGTACCTTCACCACACATAGCTCCAGAGCCCCATGCGCCAAGTGCAGGTGGTAACGCATCCAGTTAGTGCGCAGACTCTCTTCAATCTCGTTAGCAGCCAGTACCTCCGGATAGATCAAGTGGTTGAGACCCATATTCTCAAAGAACTTCTTGTTTTCCGGCAAGAGGTATTCGTAGTTGTCGATACGCGCTAACGTACGTTTGGCTCCTAGAGAATTAGCTATCAGACAGGCTGTCATGTTCTCCGACTCGTTGGGTGTGACGGAGATGAACAGGTCGCAGTCTTTTACGCCTATCTCACGCAGGTCGTGAATAGACGTAGGGTTGCCTACTTTGGTTAGCATGTCATAGTTGGCACTGAGGTCTCCTAAACGGTCTTGATGTTCATCCAGAAGACTAATCTCCATATTTTCACGACTCAGCAGTTTAGCTAAGTGTGTGCCTACTTCACCGGCACCTGCAATAACGATTCGCATAACCCTTCTTTATCGAGTTTTAATAAATGATACAATTCTTTGGTGGATCCGTGTTCAACAAATTGGTCGTTGACGCCCAGCCGGATGACGCGGGGAGTATAACCATGATCGGCCATCCATTCCAATACCGCGCTGCCTAACCCACCGGCGATCACGCCATCCTCAGCCGTCACGATGGTTTGAAATTTCTTTCCTACCTCATGCAGGATCTCTTCGTCGAGCGGTTTTAGCCACCGCATGTCGTAGTGAGCATAGGAAACCCCTCCCGACCTCCCCTCAAGGGAGGAGATCGCTTCGCTCATAGTGTTGCCGATCGCACCGATCGTTAATACGGCAACGTCTTTTCCGTCTCGCAACTTCACGCCCTTGCCGTATCTGACTGCTGAATGCTGACTGCTGACGGCTTCCACGACGGATCTGCCTCGCGGATAGCGAATAGCGATGGGTCCGTCCAGCGTCTCCGCCATTTTCATCATCTCCCGCAAGTCCTCCGCCGTGCGGGGTGCGCAAATCTGCATATTCGGGATAGGACGCAGGTAGGCCAAATCAAGCAAACCGTGATGCGTGGCTCCGTCATTGCCGACGATGCCCGCGCGGTCAATGCATAGCACAACGTGTAGGTTTTGGAGCGCGACATCATGCACGATGTTATCGTAAGCGCGTTGGAGGAAGGTGGAGTAGATATTGCAGTAGGGCAGCATACCTGCCTTCGCCAAACCGGCACTGAAAGTGACGGCATGTCCTTCAGCGATACCTACGTCGAACACGCGGTCCGGCAGCTCTTTCTGCATGATACTCATAGAGCATCCGGAAGGCATAGCCGGGGTGATACCTACGATCTTGTCGTTCTGCTTCGCTAATTCCAATAGGGTCTCTCCGAACACCTCCTGCCAAAGAGGCGTTGTATTTTGTCCGGAGTCTTGATTCCTGACTCCTGATTCCACATTGAACTCTCCCGGCGCATGCCAGATCGTCTGATCGTTCTCCGCCGGCGCATAGCCTTTTCCTTTCTTGGTGATGATATGCAGTACTTTGGGACCGCGGTGGTTCTTGATCTCGCTCAGGATACGCACCAGACTCTCTACGTCATGTCCGTCGGTAGGACCGAAATAACGGATGTTCAGACCTGTGAAGATATTATTCGTCTGTTTGGAGAGCGCCGCTTTCCAGTTGTTGTTTCGCCGCAGCATCGCCCGGCGTTTCTCTTCGTTGATCAAGTGCATCTTCTCCGCCAGACGGTAGAGCCGCCATCGCCACCGGTTATAGGTCGCACTCGTCGTCAGGTCCACGAGATACTGGGTAAAACCGCCTTTGAGCGGGTCGATAGCCATATGGTTGTCATTGAGCACAATGAGCAGGTCGTTCTTGTCCATCGAGGTGTTGTTCAGTCCCTCAAAAGCCAAACCGCCCGTCATAGCTCCGTCTCCGATGATGGCTACGGTATGATGGCTTTTCTCTTTGAGCGAGGAGGTCTTTTCTCTTTGAGCGAAGCGATCTGCTATGTCGATTCCCAGCGCCGCGGAAATCGAATTACTCGCGTGCCCTGCGATGAATGCATCGTACTCGCTCTCGCTCGGATTCGTGAACGGACTGAGTCCTTTGAACTGGCGGTTGGTATGAAAACGGTCGCGACGTCCGGTAAGAATCTTATGGGCATAAGCCTGATGGCCTACGTCCCAAACCAGTTTGTCCTTCGGAGTGTCGAATACATAATGCAGCGCCACCGTCAGTTCGATCGTACCCAGCGAGGAACCCAGATGCCCCGGATTCTTACTCAGCGCATCGATGATGAACTGGCGTAACTCCGCACAGACCGCCGGCAATTCCTCCACCTTCAGTTTCTTGAGGTCTTCGGGCGAGTTAATCCTATTGATATATTGATAATCCATGTTTTAGCGCCTAATAAGGCAAAATAGCGTGCAAAGGTACGTCTTTTTTTGCATATATGCAAATAAATCGGAAAAAAATCGTAAAATATTTGTGTATATGAATTCTTTTTTGTACTTTTGCAGCGCTGATGTATGCGAATAGTTTAATTCAATGATTATATGAAACGTTTTTTCCTGTCCTTGTTTGCCCTTATGGCATGCTTACTCACTTTCGCGGCAACAACCGTGAAGATTGACAGTTTGTATTATTCCTTAGGTACGACGACCGCTACGGTAATCGCTGATCAGACTTCGGATAAGTCGGTGTATTCGACCTATATCTCTGTTCGAATTCCTGCGAGCGTGACGTACAACGAGTACACGTACCCGGTAATCTCTATCGGCACGAGTGCGTTCGAGGGAATGTCGAATTTGCAGTCGGTTACTTTGCCAAACACCATCACTACGATCAATACGGACGCGTTCTACAGCTGTACCAAATTAGGCAGTGTGAACTTACCGGAAGGCTTGACGACCATTAATCTGCGGGCGTTCTATAACTGCAACCTGAGTTCGGTAACGATCCCGAGCACGGTGACCAGCATCGGAAACGGCGCCTTCAAAGACAACCCTTTGACCACCGTTGTATGGAATTCGAAGACCTGTTCTATCGGTACCATTGACAGTGCGCCATTTTATAATGCTAATTCAAAGATTACCTCGTTCACCTTTGGTGAGGAAGTAGAAACGATCCCTTCGTATTTGTGCTATAATATGTCCCTTCTGGATACAGTCGTGCTGCCTCCGTCGGTGAAATCACTCGGTCAGTATGCGTTTGCTAATTGTACGAATCTCAAATCCATCAACCTGCCGGTGACGCAGAAGACGCTGCCTGTCAGTTTCTTCGAAGGTTGTACGGCGTTGGAGTCGATCGAACTGCCGGCTACCTTGACTACGATCAGCACGGATGCTTTCTACGGCTGCATCAAATTGTCAAATGTGACTCTTCATGAAGGCCTGACGACCATCGATCAGCGGGCGTTCTATAATTGCAAACTCACATCGGTTACCATCCCGAGCACGGTGACAAGTATTGGAAACGGCGCCTTCAAAGGCAACCCTTTGACCACCGTCGTATGGAATCCGAAGACCTGTTCTATCGGAACCGATGACAGTGCGCCATTCTACAGCACCAGTTCCAAAATCACCTCGTTCACCTTCGGTGATCAAGTAGAAACGATTCCTTCCTATTTATGTAAAAACATGAGTCTGCTCGATACGGTGGTGCTTCCTCCGTCGGTAAAATCACTCGGTCAGTGTGCGTTCGCTAATTGTACGAATCTCAAATCCATCAACCTGCCGGTGACGCAGAAGACGCTGCCTGTCAGTTTCTTGGAGGGTTGTTCGTCGCTGGAATCGATCGAACTGCCGGCTACCTTGACTAAGATCAGCACGTATGCTTTCTACGGCTGCATCAAATTGGCTAATGTGAATCTCCACGAAGGTCTGACGACCATCGATCAGAGTGCGTTCTATAACTGCAACCTGAGTTCGGTAACGATCCCGAGCACGGTGACCAGCATCGGAAGCGGCGCCTTCAAAGGCAACCCTTTGACCACCGTCGTCTGGCTTCCGAAGACTTGTTCGACCAGTACCGGTGAAAGTGCGCCGTTCTACAGCACCAGTTCCAAAATCACATCTTTTGTCTTTGGAGACAGTGTGACGATGATTCCGGGGTCGTTATGTAAAAACATGAAATTGCTGACCAACATAACTATTCCTGAATCCGTCACTTCTATCGGCACATACGCCTTCTCCTTCTGTACGGGGCTAAGCTCTTTCACTTTTCCGGAAGGCGTTAAAACCGTAGCAACGAGTGTGCTTGAGGGCTGTAATGCGTTAGAAACCGTTCGTATCCCGAGTTCCGTTACCTCCATCAATCAGGATGCGTTCTACGGCTGCTCCGCGCTACAGGAGATCTATAACTATGCCTTCACCCCGCAGACCATCACCGAACGCGAGGTCAATAGTGTCAACAAGCAGACCTGCATCCTATATGTGCCCATAGACTACATCGACCTCTACAAAGCCAAGGAGGTATGGCGCGACTTCCTCAATATCGTCGGAGTGAAGACAGACCTGCAGTTTGAAGAGCAGACTGTACAAGTGACCTATCTCGAGCAGGATAGTTCGCTCTATTATATGGAAGCCCAAAATTGGGAGGTACCGGTTGCGCCGCGTATCGACGGCTTCACTTTCCTTAAATGGCAAGTGCTTGCCGGAGATCTGGCAGACGGTATTGTGCTGCAAGCCGTCTATGAGAAGAGTCAGCCGACTGACAACAACGCTCCGTCCGTCGAAGAGACGACCGGTGCTGCGGCTAAACTCATCCGAGAAGGTAATGTCTATATCCTCCGCGATGACAAACTGTTCACCATCACGGGACAGAAAGTGAAATAGTGTGTGGGAGATTTACCCTAACGGGCTAAAGATATCCATTCCAAAGGCGGACGTGAAAGCGTCCGCTTTTTTTAATGCTTCCGGCGTATCCAGTTGAATACCTCTTCCTGCGGGAGACATCAGTAAGATACGATCACTCAGCGCCAAAGCTAAATCCAGCTCATGCGTCGAGATGAGTACCGTCTTCCCCTGCTCGTGCGCCAATTGTCGCAACAGGCGAAGGATAAGAATCCTATGCGGCAGATCAAGATGAGCTGTAGGTTCGTCTAATAAGATGATCGGTGTCTGTTGAGCCAGGGCTTTGGCAATTAAGATGCGCTGTTTCTCGCCGTCAGAATGGGCATTGAAAGGAGAAAGCGTACAATTCAAGGCAGCCAGATCAAAGCCTACAGCTTCTAAGGACTCTGCTATGATTTTTTCATCTTGCTCGGATAAACCGCCTAAGAAAGAGGTATAGGGATAGCGACCCATGGCGACCACATCGTGCACCGTGGTGTTATCCATCGAAAGGCGTTCGGTTAATACCAATGCCACACTCTTCTCCGGTCTATCTGAATTTTGGATTTTATATTCACCCGAAAGGGCAGGTTGCAGGCCCGCTAAAGTACGTAATAAGGTACTCTTACCGCAACCATTCGGACCAAGCATACAAACCATCTCGCCAGTGAGGAGCGAGAAATTCAAATCGGTCTGAACGGGATATTCGGTGCCGGATGCTATCCGGTAGCCTATAGTCAGACTATTCGTAGAAATAGATACGTTGGACACGGCGGCTGACAGAGGTTAAAATTTCATAGGTGATGGTACCCAGTTTATCGGCGAGTTCTTGCAGCGGCATCTTATCGCCGAATACTTCCGCGATATCTCCCGGTCGGGCGTCTGCTTCTGTGACATCGATCATGGCTTGGTCCATGCATACATTTCCAACTACGGGACAGCGTTTTCCGCGCACCAGAACTTCGCCGCCGTAATTGGAGAAACGGCGGTCGAACCCGTCGGCATAGCCGATAGGAATGACGGCTATCACGCGATCTTCGTCTAATCGGGTATGACGACCATAACCGATTGTCTCACCGGCTTTAACGGTTTTGACGGAAAGGATAGTGGTCTTTAAGGTGCAAACGTTACGCAATTGAGCGCCATTGAATGAGAAACCGTACATTCCGATTCCCAGACGGCACATGTCGAATTGGTATTTCGTGAACCGCTCAATACCGGCTGAGTTGCAGATATGCTTCAGTATGGGTGTGTTGAGCCCTTTTTTCAGCTCTTCGGCACAGGCGTCGAAATAGCGAATCTGATCCATGGTGAAATCATCAAACTGCGCTTCATCACTACCGGCCAGGTGCGAGAAGACGGACTGAACACGAACGGCTTTATGGGCTTTCAGACGTGCGATAAGCCAGGGCATGTCCTCTTGATAGAAACCCAGACGGTGCATACCGCTGTCTATCTTGATATGAATCGGGTAGTTCTCCAGCCCTTTCGCCTCCGCCGCGGCAATTACCGTCTTGAGCGACTGATGCGAATAGACGTTCGGCTCGAGGTTGTTCTCCAAAATGATATCCATGGCGGCTACCTCCGGGTCCATGATGATAATCGGTAAAGTGATACCTGCGCGGCGGAGTTCCACTCCTTCGTCTGCGACTGCTACGGCCAGATAGTCTACCAAACCGCTTTGCTGCAAGGCTTTGCTTACTTCCACACTACCTGCGCCATACGCAAACGCTTTCACCATACAAGTCAGTTTGGTCTTGGGTTTCAACAGGTTGCGAAAATAACGCACGTTGTCTACCAAGGCTGTCAAGTTCACTTCCATCACCGTTTCGTGTGTCTGATGCAGGATGCGCTCCGTGATGGTCTCTTCGTCGTAACCTAATGCTCGCATCACCGCTGCACAGGTGCGTACATTCTGATGCGTTGCGTCCTCTATCACTGTATCGGTGTGCGCGAATAGTTTCATCTTCTCTTCGCGCTTCTGGTCCAATGAATCGAAGTTCTCATCGTGCTCATGACCGATATAGGTGATCACACCGATGGTCGGACGAATGATTCGCTCCAGTTTTTCCATCTCACCGGGCTTAGAGATGCCGGCCTCGAAGATGGCGATTTGTGGTTTTGTGTTGGCTAACTGCCAAACAGAGAGAGGAACACCAATCTGCGAGTTATAGGACTTGGGGCTACGCACAATGGTGTAGTCGTCTTTGAGCAATTGATACAACCATTCCTTGACTACCGTTTTTCCGTTTGAACCGGTGATACCAATTACTGTGCCATTGAACTGAGAACGGACATACGCAGCAAGGTCCTGCAAGGCTTGCAAGGCATCCCCGACAACGAAGGCTTTGACACCCTTTTCTTTCAATTCCGGAATATAGTTTGCACCGTCGTTCTTTTCGGTCTTGATGGCAAAAAACAGGGTTTGATCTGCGTGCTTTTCATCCAGTTGTCTACTATCCGTCAGCAGATAGCGGATGTCTAAGTCGTCATTAACCGATCCCTGTAACTGCTCACCGATTACTTGTTTAATTTCTGATATTTTCATTGCTCAAAACTTTTGCGCCTGCAAAAGTACAGAATTTTTTCGATATATGCAAGTATTTCAGGAAAATCTGGCATGATATTTGTGTTTTTTCTCACAATATATGTTGAATTCATAAAATCCATCGCCTTATGAAACGAAATGTACTGACTTTGGTTGTGGCCTTGATGGCAAGTTTGACTATGAGTGCGCAGTATGTGTACAATAGTAACTACGATGTGTGGTTTGAAGGAACGAGTACTGAGACATACACGCGCAAGATCGTGTGGGCAGAGGAGGATTATCAGGACCTCTGGAATGGTTGTTATGTGCGCCTGACCAATGGGAAAGTGTATGTAAAAAACGGAAGTAGTACTGTTTTGTACGGTGATCAGGTAGGGCTACTTTATAACGGATGTTACAAAGTAAAGCAAGGCAGTACGTGGTATTTATTTGATGAAAACGGACAAAAAGTAGGCGGGGTTTATGGAGAAGAGATACTCTATTATCCGTTTAACTACGTAGCATGCAAGAAAGGCAGTAAGCTTTGGTATGTCTATCGTTGCAACGGAGAAAAGATGTCTTTCTATTCGGATGTCAGTCCGTGGATATGTTCCAACGAATACTGGATTGTACAACAGGGTAGTAAGCAGTACGGCGTGGACCGCAACGGCTATAAATGCAGCGGCGTATACGGCGATGATGTTAGTATGACCAATGGTAAATGGAAATGCGTGAACGGTAGTAGTGTGCGCTACATAGACGTTGAATAAACACGCTCTGCGTACAGAAGAGTAGGCTTGCCTGCAACTCGACAACCTATCACAAAAGCTGTGCCTCCATCACGGAGGTGCAGTTTTTTCTTGAGTTGTTCAGGTGTCAACGGATAGTTGCGCGTTAACACATTGGCTTGCTTGAGGTTTTGCTTTTCCATAATGCGCCAAACACGACCGGGGAAGTTTTCTTTGAATTGACGGGATGTGTATAAATGGGTGTTCACGTCGAGTTTGTGAAGTCCGAAACGTTGAGCGACTAACTTATACGCACCTGCTTTGAGAATAGCTGCATTCGGCTCATAAAGATAATGACCAATGTCCAATGACAAATGACCAATGTCTGAAGGACAATTCTGTTCTTCTTCGCGAGTGAAGACGAAAGCTTGGTCCTTTTGAGCGAGATCAATTGTGGTTATTTGGCCTGTGCCTCCGCTTAGTAACAATACTTCCTTGACCTCGTTTTTTATGGCGACAATATGAATGTCCCAATTTACTTGCGAGAGACTCGTAACGGCTTGTGTCAAATCCAACATGGGGGATAACTTGATCAGCAAGCGTTTACTGTGCGCAAGCAGGGTGGGGAACAACTCTACCACATTGGGTGTGCAGTCTTCGATGCGAAAGACCTTTGAACCATGCGAATCGCGACGTGCGGGGTCGATGAAAATAAGGTGAAAGCCCCCCGACCCCCTGGAGGGGGAGGACAGAAACTCTTCTGCCGTGCAGTTATGGATTGTGATAGCGGTCTTTCTACTAATATCAAAATTATGCTCCGCGATGCGGCATAGCTCCGCATTCTGCTCGACGTAGTCGGTGTGGTCAAAGAGTTCGCTTAAGAAATACGTATCTACGCCGTACCCTCCGGTTAAATCTGCAAAGCGATTTTTGTCCCCCGTAACCGGTAACCCGTAACCCATAACCCCTCCAACTATAGCCGCTTTATACTTCGCTGCAGCCTCCGAAGAACACTGTTCACAGCTGAGGCGAACGGGATACCACCAATCGGGGATAGAAGCAAAAGTGGGCAGTTTGCCCGCTGTCCGTTCTCTCCCTTCGATTTGTTGGAGAAACCAATGCCATTCGGCGTCGGAGAGGTGTTTATATTTATTTCGCTGGAGCGCTAAGTCGGCTACCGACATAGTAATAACTGAGTATTTCTTCGTATGGATGTCCTTCGCTCGCCATGACAGCTGCACCTATCTGACACAGTCCTGCGCCATGTCCCCAACCGTGTCCGGAGAGTGTCCAAACACCTTTTTCGTGTGCCACTTCGAACCATGAACTATAGAGACAGGAACGGCTTAACCAATAGCGGATTTTGAGTTCCTTGCCGATGACTTCGGTGTGTTTGGTGCCTACGATTCTTAATTGGTCAATACGACCGGATGCTCCGCGATGAAGGGGTTCTAAGGCAGTAATATGCCCGAAGTCAATACCGGACTTCTCGGCTATAATGGCATCTAACTCCTCGTCCTTGTATTCTATTCTCCAATCGCGAAAATCTTTTGTTTCCTGGTCATAGTCATTGAGCACGAGTCGTAGGATTTTCGGCGACGGGGACTTGCAGTAGTCGCATTGAACGGATTGGATATAGGGTACGTCAATATCTTCCCAACAGGTACGCCAGATCTCCGTTTTGCCTCCGCAACACTTATAATAGCGACAGTCACAGATTTCGTCATTGAATAGCAGTACTTGACCTGCCGTAGCACGTACGGCTTCAACGGCACGTTCGCTCATTCGACGAAGTCCTTCGTAGCGCTGACAATGGTCGTCGGCACAGACGTCGAAGCCTTCGTGGTTGGGTTTTTGCATGGCTCGAATAGCCCATGAACGACTGATAACCGCGTGAGCTTTGAGCAGTTCCATCGGACTATTGGCGTTCATTTCTGAAGAAATGACGGAGCAGAGATAGTCTTCCAGATCGATGGTGTTGATGGCCGTTTGTGTGCCATCGGCGTTGTTGCGGATCTCTAATGTACCGGCAAACTCTTGGTCTTCATGGCGATCCCAATGAAAACCAATACCGATGCGGACATCCTTTAGGATGAACGTCTGCGCCCTTTGCTCGAACTCAATATGCGGGGCAGTGAGGATTCCTACTTTAATCTGGCGAGTAACTCCCATGTGCGCAGCCGATCTTTATACCAGTTATTGCGGTTCATGGCGACGATGTCGCAGTTGGCGTCGGAGTTGTCTTCCCATCGACGGCAGTTGTAGAGCACGTCGTAAATACGTCCGATCGGGTAGTCGCGGCTGATGCGTAAACCGACGGCATAGTCTTCACCGTATTTGGTGGTCGGGTAATTAATGGTGCGTAAAAGTGGTACGTAGAATCCACGCGGAGCACCGAGTCCGTTGATACGGAGGGCATTGTTCCGACCATTGTCGTCGGTCCATTCACGATGGTCAATGACACCCGGAGGAAGAATCTCTCCTGCCATATTCGTCAACTGATACGTGCCGATTACCATACCAAAGCGGCAAGCCGCTAATTGGTCATTGCTGATTGGTAATTGGTCATTCCCCTCGAAGGCATCGATGAATTTTTGAACTGTGGTCTCATCGAAATAGGTGTCATCGGAGTCGAGTTGGATGGCATATTTACCGCAACGCGGGTCATGTATGGCTACATTCCAGTTGCCACCTATCGCGTGCCAGGTCTTGTCCTGCGCGATATAGATGAGTTTATCGTCCTGAATCGCTTGAATCTTCTCCGCCGTTCCATCGGTGGAGTTATCATCCACTACGATGACATTGAAGGAGTAGGGTGCACGCACTTTCTGCGCGAGCGCAGAGTGGATAGCATCGGCTATCGTGCGGGCACGGTTTTTACAAGGAATGATGACACTTGCCGTCACCGGATAGTCCTCTGCTTTCGGTAGTGGTTTATACGCTCCGGGTTTCAAGTACGCCCCGATACGTTGGAGGTGCGCCGTGACACATTGCTCCATCTCTATCTGTACTTGACGGTTGCGCGGATCGACGTAGTCGAAGAGTTTCTCTCCGGACTTACGGGTGTCGGTTTCTACTTCGTAGTAAAGATACTCCGGAATATGGGCGAGTTTCTCCGCACGAAGGCGAAGATCGTAGAGTCCTGCAAACTCATATTCGGTGTCTATTTGAGCGATAAGTGCTTTGAGTTTTGCCGTATCCCAGAGCAGAACGGCTCCGAAATCAAAATCGTCGCGTAGTGCACCGATTTGGTAGTCAATGACAGGGGCTTCAGTAACCACTTCGTTGATCTTGGCGAAATGGTCGGCATAGACCATGGTTGCACCGGTCATCTCGAGCACTTGAATCATTCGCTCCTGTCCCAAGTACACCCATTCGATATCGGGTTTGAGACAGATCATCGTGTACGGACTCGTCGCTTTCTCAGCGATCTCTTTAATGGCTTTCGTCGAGCACACTCTGCCCGGCAGATAAAAAGTAGAAATATTCATGTTTTATACTATAAAATTCAAAATCACGGCATAATATACTATGTATATTATAAGGTGGTGCGGGATACGATATGCCCAGTACATTACTCCAATGTGGGTCGTACGGAGTCCTTATGGTAGGCTTTGAGTCCTTCAATCGGGTCTTGGAGGATGATTCCTATGGGCAGTCCTTCGGCTTTCATGGCTTCTTCGAGGATAGGCTTGTAGTAATAGGCGATGGAGCCCACAAAGCCGATCGGCCGGTCAGTCTTATACTGCACCAGGTTGCGGCGAATGAACTGCACAAAGTGGTCGTAGACAAGTGCGTGAATACGCGGGTCGTCGATGTGATCGGCACAGAACTTGGATAGTTTGGCAAGGAAGCGGTTTGGCAACGGTTGACGATAGACTTTGTCTATGATGTCGGCCATGGAAGTTTCGAATTCTTTGAAAAAGGCTTCCTTGAGGTCATCGCCTAACTGATTCTTAAGCAGGTCTCCCACCAGACGTTTCCCCAAGACAGCTCCGCTGCCTTCGTCACCCAAGATAAATCCTAAGGAAGGAACGGACCATTCGATGGTGTTGCCATTGTAGAAACAACTGCCGCTACCGGTGCCTAAGATGCATGCCACACCAGCCTTGTGCCCCAGCAATCCGCGTGCTGCACCTAACATATCGGAGGCGACGAACACTTCGGCTTTCTTAAAGACCACAGACAGAGCTTGCTCAACCAACACTTTCTTCTCAGGAGTGCATCCAGCGCCATAGAAGAAGACATGTGTGATCGTTCCTGCCCAGAGCCACTTAGCCAGTTGAGGCAACAATTGGTCCGTGAGACAGGTTTGAATTTGCTCTACGGTTTGAAAAACGGGATTGATACCATCCGTTCGGACATCGGAAGACTGACCGCTTGCGGTCATCAAACACCAGTGTACTTTCGTACTTCCGCTATCGGCAATAAGAATCATAAGTCTAAAATTTTGTGCAAAATTACACTTTTTTTTGCACATATGCAAATTTTTTTATATCTTTGCAGCCGGAATATAATTTTAACCCATAATATCCATGAATGAATTTACCGCACAAGACCTCGAGCAATTGGCTGCTCGTGGCATTTCCGTAGAGAAAGCGGAGGCTCAGTTGGAGTGTTTCCGCAAAGGTTTTCCTGAGTTAGACATCGTGGCGCCGGCTTCCACGAAGAATGGTATCTTGGCACCGAAGCGTGCTGAGCAGGAGGCATATATCGCTGCATGGCAAGAATATTTGAAGGAGGGACATAAGATTTTGAAGTTTGTTCCGGCTTCGGGTGCTGCCAGCCGTATGTTCAAGAATCTGTTCCAGTACTTGGAAGATGGTATAGAGACGCCGTTTATTCAAGAGTTTCTGGCGAACAAGGATAAGTTCGCTTTCGGTCCTCAGTTAGCAGGGAAAGAAGGTCAAGACGCGGTGCGTTACCTGTTGCAAGACATGCATTACGGTGATCTGCCGAAGGGCTTGCTGCTCTTCCATAAATACCGCGACGGTGCGCGTACGCCGGCGTTGGAGCACTTGGTAGAAGGGGCACAGTATTGCAAGGGCGAAGGTGAGAAGCCGACTGTTTATCTGCATTTCACGGTAAGTCATGACCACCTGCCATTGTTCCGTCAGCATATTGCAGAGAACTTGGCTAAGTTCGAAGAGAAATACGGTGTGAAGTACGATGTGACCTTCTCGGAGCAGTTGCCGAGTACTGATACCATCGCGGCGAATCCCGACGGTACGCCGTTCCGCACGAAGGACGGTAAGTTGCTCTTCCGTCCGGGTGGACACGGAGCGCTCATCGAGAACCTGAATCAACAAGATGCAGATATCGTCTTCATCAAGAATATCGACAACGTCGTGCCCGATCGTCTGAAAAAAGATACGATTCGTTACAAACAGATTCTTGCAGGTGTGTTGGTAACGGAGCAGAAGCGCGTGTTTGAGGCGCTGAAAGATCCGAACCTGAGTGACGAAGAGCGTGCGAAATTGAATCGTCCTATTCGCGTTTGCGGTGTGGTAAAGAACACCGGAGAACCGGGCGGCGGACCGTTCTTGGTTCGTGAGGCAGACGGTTCTATCTCTCGCCAGATTCTGGAGTCTACGCAGATTAGCGATCCGGAACTGATGAAGCAGAGTACACACTTCAATCCGGTGGACCTCGTATGTGCTATTCGTGATTTCGAAGGCAAGCCGTTTGATCTGCCGCAGTATGTAGACCCGCAGACAGGCTTTATCTCCAATAAGAGTAAAGACGGTAAAGAGCTGTTGGCTTTGGAACTTCCGGGTCTTTGGAACGGTGCGATGTCAAAATGGAATACGATTTTCGTAGAAGTGCCGGTAAGTACGTTCAACCCTGTGAAGACGGTGAACGACCTCTTACGAGAGCAACACCAATAAAAAAGAAAAGGCTGCCAAATCGGCAGCCTTCTTTTTTTTAATCAAAGCACCATTTTATTCCTAAGCACGGGTTGCACATGAAGCCTTTGCCCGTGAAGTTATAGCTGACCTCAATCTCTGTGCCGATATTCAGGTTCGGACATTTAAACCAGCGCCCGACATTGTACCATAACTGAGGTTCGGAAATGAGCACGAAGGACTGCTTCGTGGGATCGGTCCAAGTATCGGTTTTGCGATCATAGACGCTTTGCTTCGCACCCCATATATCGAGGAAACCCGAGAAACGCAGGCCCGGAGCCGTACAGAAATCATCGCAGCCCCAGACGAATGTAAACTGCAGCGGTACATTGTTGGCGAGTTTATTGTAATCGTCCACGATGTACTTATAGAGTATCTCCAGATTGAAGATGTTTTTATAGTCCTCGGTGTGCAGACAGTAGTTCAGTCCCACTAACGCCGCATGGTTGATACTATAGCCTCGGATATCTCCCAAAGCATCTTTATACAAACCCAAACCGCCGTTGTATTCCACTTGGATACTCAAATCTTTTGCCTTGGTGTTCTTCCAGAAATTGAGGCAACGGGCAATCTCAAAATACCCTTGAAATGGCGTATTCTTCGGATCATTCGGATGGATGTTATAATCGAGGTCGATGAACGCGAAGGTAGAGCCCCAGGGGTCTCCGTAGAACAGTTCCAACGTAGTTGTTACGCGATTCGTTCGCTGATTCGCACACGCGGTGCCCAGACTACCGAAATCATAAAACAACTGCAGGTTCGTTCCAGCGAAGGCGCTTAATGACATTGCGCACAAGAGAAGGACAAAACTATACCTTTTCATTTGTAGATTTCATTTAAGAGTTGTGCTAATCGTATTCCTGCGATATAAAGCTGTTGCTCCATCTCCGTGTGCCAGCGATAGATATAATGATAGGTATTGCCATCCCAGGTGGTTTGATATTCGTAAATATCGGAGGTCAGATGATAGGTGTCGAGCAGCAGGGTGGCATCGGTCTGCGCGTTGATGTATTTCTTCGCCCGGCCGTATTCGAGTTCAAGTTTCTCGGCGTACTCCGTATAGCTGTAGCCCTGCGATTCGATGAGATGTGTGTCCCAAACGGTGTGCAAGCGGGTATTTTCGCCGAACCATTTCATTTTCACCGTATTCCCACCTTTATCATCCATATGCGCCATGTGCATCGGGCAGTAGCGATCGCCGCTCAAGTGCACCACAAACCGCAAGGTATGGGCATCGCCTTTACCGGCTTTGAGTACAGCTACCAGACTATCGAGTGCGCGAAACATATTACCTCCTTCAGCCGGATAGTGAATCAGCGCGTCAGCCACAATGCTATCACTCAGTCCTCCGTCAAAATCCTGAAAATGCCAGTCGTAGCTCGTCGGGTAAATGGTGTCGCTCTTGATCTCGTCCGGCCAGTTCGCCCAATAGACGATGCCGCCTTTTCCGAGCGTCTTATCTACCGCCTTCTTCGCCTTGCGATTCAGGTTGTCATAGGCGATCTTGGCAATGACACGGTGTCCCTTCTGCCCCCAAGAGAGCGCAGGAAGTGAGTAAGCGCTTAAGCACGCGCATACAATCAATAGTTGCAAAAAACGTTTCATGGTTGTATAGGATTTTTATTATTATTCAAGGGTAACGATCGGCGCATCATCTTGGCTCTCTCCTTTGATCTCATCCACGCGTTCGCGTAGTTCCAGTTGTTCGCGGCTCACACCCATCATGATGCCGAAATAGATCGACGTGATGAGAACCGAAGTACCGCCTCGCGATATCAAAGGTAGCGGCTGACCCGTTACGGGCCCCAGACCAACGGCTACGAGCATGGAAATGAGCGCTTGACACGTGATCATCAGTGCCAGACCCATTGTCATCAGCATGGCCGGCATGTCCGAATACCGGCTGGATATATTCGAGGCTCGGAAGAGAATAGCGAGGTATAGGAAGATGACAAAAGTAGCACCTAATACACCGCTTTCTTCTACAATGATGGCGAAGATATAGTCCGCAAAAGCAAGAGGCAGATAGTCGCGTTCCTTACTGTTTCCGGGCAGCACTCCCAGCGGAGAAGCTCCGCCTCGTGCGATCGCGACGGAGGCATACACTTCTTGAATATTCTCGTCCGTCAGTTTGTATTTGGATGTATTATCATCATCCGCAAAATGTCGGTCAATACGGCTCACCCAGGTAGTGGCGCGTTTGAACGGACCATGCATGTCTCGCTTCGGTCGCACGAATCCGAACTCTACAATGGCATATCCTAAGGCCAATACCACAACCGCGATCCCCACAACTGACATCGTGTATTTCCATGGGATTCGTGCCAGGATCCATAGGAAGAAGACAATCAGTCCGATGAGCACGGCGGTAGAGAGGTTAGAGGCCATAATAGGCAGCATCACCACGCCCGCAATGATGAGGGTGCGATAGAAATACTTCCGTTTATCTTCTTCGGAATGAATACGCGCCAACTGGTCCGCAATGACAATAATCAGGGATAATTTGGCTAATTCGGAAGGCTGGAACGTGATGCCGGCAATGCGCACCCATCGCGCTGCACCGTTGATGGTTACTACAAACGGATTGCCGGGGATGATGGTCGAGTAGACCAGTAACGTGCTGATACCCAACAGGATATAGCCTCCGAACCGCACCCAATAAGTAGGTATAAACTGAATTCCATAGGCGGCAATGACGCCCAAGACGATGAAAAACATCTGCTGACCGATGGGTCCCAAAGCCGAATGATGCGAGTACACCAAGGTAGAAGACGCCGAAAATAGTGCAATAATGGCCACTATAATCAGCAGTCCGAAGATGATCCAATAGGTCTTGTCGATGTTTTTTAGATTCAGTTTCATAGCGCTTTCACGGCTTTCATGAATTGCTCGCCGCGGTCTTCGTAACTCTTGAATAAATCGAACGATGCGCAGCAGGGACTTAGCAGTACGGTGTCTCCCTCTTTCGCAGCTTGGTAGGCTCCTTGAATGGCGTCCGCCAAGTTATCCGTATCGATGATATTCAGTCCGAAATTGCCAAAGTGTTCGCGCAGTTTCTCATTATGCAGGCCCATAAACACCAAGGTATGGCATTTCTCGCGCACCAGGTCATCGATCTCCGAATAGTCATTTCCTTTATCTTTGCCGCCTAAGATCAGAACCGTAGGTGTGGTCATAGACTCCAGCGCGTACCAGCATGAGTTGACATTCGTCGCCTTGCTGTCGTTAATCCACTTTACGCCGCGCACGGTAGCTACGTATTGCAGACGATGCGCCACTCCTTGGAAGGTCATCAGGCTCTCGCGAATGACATCTTTCTTGATATTCAGCACGTTCGCTGCGATGGTGGCAGCCATCGAATTTAATACGTTATGTCTTCCCTTCAATGCCAATTCTTCTTCGCTCACCGGTAGCGGGTTGGGTTGTGTGAAACCGTACGGATAAAGCGTAGCACCGAGTTGCAGTTTCTTCATCTCTTTATCAATGATCGGATCTTCCGCCCAGTAGATGAAAGCATCGTCTGCCGTCTGGTTGCGTGTGATACGGAACTTAGCGTCGATATAATTCTGGAATTTGAAGTCGTAGCGGTCCAGGTGATCCGGCGTGATATTCAGCAAGATGGCGATATCTGCCTTGAAATCATACATATTATCCAGCTGGAACGAGGAGAGTTCAATCACATAATAGGCATGATCCTCGTGCGCCACTTGCAAGGCTAACGAATTACCGATATTACCGGCTAAACCCACATCCAAACCGGCACGTTGGAGGATGTAGTAAATGAGTGATGTAGTGGTCGTTTTTCCGTTTGAACCGGTGATACAGATCATCTTCGCCTTCGTATAACGTGCCGCAAACTCAATCTCCGAGATGATAGGTGTGCCTTGTGCTTGCAGTTTCTGAATGAGCGGTGCAGTTAAAGGTATACCGGGCGATTTGACCACCTCATCTGCATTTAAGATCAACGCTTCGGTATGTTGACCGTCTTCCCATGCCACACCATTCTGGTCCAACAATGCACGATAGGGTTCGCTGATCGTTCCACAATCCGAAACGAACACATCAAAACCTTTTTCCTTGGCCAGAATAGCGGCTCCGCTACCTGACTCACCTGCTCCGAGTACAACAATTCTTTTCATTTTGTTAACGTATCTTAAGGGTTAGGATAGTAATAGCTGCTAAAATCAACGTGACGATACAGAATCGCAATACGATCTTGGTTTCGTGATGCAGGTTTTTACTGCCTTTGAAGAAGATCGAGCACGTCGGATCGTTGTTTAATACCTGTTCGATGGACGTACGGAAATGGTCGTGCAGCGGGGCACGTTTCCAAACACGTACATGTTGTCCTTTGCGTTTGTAGAATTTATATACCTGCGTCTGCAAAATAACACTCACGCTCTCCATGAGAAATACACCGCAAAGCACAGGAACCAGTAACTCCTTATGGATGATCATCGCGCAAACACCGATTATACCGCCTACGGTGAGGCTACCTGTGTCGCCAAGAAAAACTTGTGCAGGGAAACCATTCCACCATAGATAACCTACCAAAGCTCCGATGAAAGAGGCTAAGAAAACTACCAACTCTTCACTGCCCGGGATATACATCACATCGAAGTATTCCGCCCATACCACACTACCACTGGTGTAGGCCAGTATCAGTAGCGCTATAGCGATGATAGCTGAGTTGCCGGCACACATGCCGTCCATGCCATCGTTCAGGTTTGCTCCGTTGCTCACGGCTGCGACAACAAAGATGGTCAACAGCACGAAGAAAATCCATCCTGCTCGGTATTTGTTCTCCTCACCTAACCAATTGAAAAGGTCGGCGTAATTGAAGTTATGATGCTTCACAAAAGGAATCGTGGTCTGTGTAGACTTGATCTCCGGACTCTTCTCAAACACCTCGACGTTGTTCTCAATCCGATGGGTTACCGTCTCGTTCATCGTGGTCATCGGTGCGAAACGAAGGGTTAATCCGACAATAAGGCCTAATGCCACTTGTCCGCCGATTTTTACCCATCCGTTCAATCCGTCTTTCTTTTTTTTGAAGGTCTTGATATAATCATCCGCAAAGCCCAATGAACCCATCAACACGGTTGTGATGAGCATCAATATCATATAGACATTCGTCAGTTTGCCCAACAGCAGACAGGGCACCAAGATGGCCGCAATAACAATCAAACCACCCATCGTAGGTACTCCCTTTTTCGCTACGTTGAACGGGTCAATCTTGGCATCACGCTGCGTCTCACTGATGTTATGGCGCTTCATGAAGTTGATGAACCAGTTTCCGAACCAGATACTGACGCACAAACCAATTACGCCGGCTGTGATCGCACGGAAGGAGATGTAGGTGAACAGACGTGCACCTAATAAATCGTTAAAATGATTAAAGAACGAATATATCATACATCATATATTTTACATCATACATATTTTTTAACCACCTCATGATCGTCAAAATGATATTTGACGCCTTTGATGATCTGATAGTCTTCGTGGCCCTTTCCGGCTATGAGAACTACGTCCCCTGCCTGCGCGAGGGTACATGCCGTTTGAATCGCTGCAGCACGGTCTTCGATAACCAACGTGCTGCGCAACTCCTCTTCCGTCAAACCCGCTTTCATGTCGTTCAGGATATCTGCCGGTTCCTCGTCCCGCGGGTTGTCGCTTGTTAAGATCAATTGCTCGCTGCCTTTCTTGGCTATCTGTGCCATCATCGGTCGTTTGCCTTTGTCACGATTACCACCGCAACCTACCACCGTGATGAGTTTGGCACCTTCGCATTTAATCTCTCGAATGGTCTGAATCACATTGTCCACCGCATCCGGCGTGTGGGCATAATCGACAATGGCCGTCCAGCCTTTATCGCTATGAATGGTCTCAAATCGACCGTTCACCGGCTTCAATGTACTCAATACGCGCAATACCTCCAATTCGTCAAAGCCAAGGTTCAACGCCGCGCCGTAGATACAAAGCAGGTTACTTACATTGAATCGTCCTACTAACGGCACGAACACCTCTTTGCCGTTGATATTCAGCATCATGCCGTCAAATCCTTCTTCCAAAATCTGCGCCTTGTAATCCGCTAACGAACGGGTAGAGTAGGTATGGACGGCCGCCTTGCAGTTCTGCGTCATCACAAGCCCGTTCTTGTCGTCTTTGTTCGTTACGGCAAAAGCACTCTTCTTCAGTCCGTCAAACAGCCGTTTCTTGGTGTCGCGATAGTTGTCAAAGGTCTTATGGTAGTCGATGTGATCGCGCGTGAGGTTGGTAAACAGCGCTCCGTCAAAGTCCAGACCTGCGATGCGCTCTTGTGCGATGGCATGACTGCTTACTTCCATGAAGACGTATTCACATCCTGCCTCCACCATGCGACGCAGCAACCCGTTTAATTCAATCGCGTCGGGCGTCGTGTGGGTCGCAGGAACGGCTTCGTCCTCAATATAATTGACCACTGTGGAGAGCAAACCGGCTTTGTGACCTAACGCGCGCACAAGTTTATATAACAAGGTGGCGATGGTCGTTTTTCCGTTCGTACCGGTCACACCTACCAACGTTAACTGTTTGCTCGGTTCACCGAACCACTTGCTGGCCAACAATCCTAACGCTTTATCGGTATTGTCCACAAGGATATAAGTGGTCTTTTGTCCATTGTCGACTATGTACTTCCGGTCGGAAAGAACGACTGCTGCAGCACCTTTGGCGACACAACCATCAATGAACGTGTGTCCATCTACTGCTGTGCCTACCTGGGCTACAAACAGGTCTCCTTCTCCAATCTTACGACTGTCAAAATGCAGACCCTTGATTTCTTTGTCCGTGCAGCCGAAGACCTCTATCGGCTTGATTGCAGATATTAATTCGCTTAGTATCATAATATTATATGCATTATTCTCTATTCTCCCTCCCTTTCTCCCTCCCCCTGTGGGGAGGGGCGGGGTGGGGTTATCGCTTTTCTAATTTCTTCTCGCCGTTTCGATACACGTAGCATCCTGTGTAAGCCATCGTCTTCTCGGCTATCACGCGTACGGTGGAACCGCAGTCCATTCCGGCATCATAGGGGAAATGGGGATCTTCGATCATACAGATACACGTATACTGCGGGTTCTCCTCCGGGAAATAGCCGACAAAGGTCATTCGGTGATGTCTGCCTGAATATCCGTGTCCCGGAATAATTAACTGTGCCGTTCCGGTCTTACCGGCAATAGCTACGATATTCGATTGCGCTTTGCGACTCCATGTTTTCTTAGCCGCTGTTCCTAAATGATCGTCCCAGACAACGTCATGCAATGCACTACGGATGTCGCGCAGCGTCTTCTTGCTGCAAATAGAGGACTTGACCGTTTCGGGTTTGAAGCGCTTGAGCACTTCTCCATTTTGCTGAATAGCGGTGACTAACATCGGCCGCATCATCTTTCCGCCGTTCGCTATCGCGTTGTAGAACATCAAAATCTGCATCGGGCTCAGTTCTACTGAATATCCGTAAGACATCTTACTCAGTGTCACGGTGTCTTTGGGCACATCAATACGCACCTTGTCTGCTCCCGGAATCTCGCAATAGACGCTGTCCATCAAACCCATCTTTTCTATCTTGCGAACGAACTTCTTCGCCGAACCTTCATAGCTGCGAGTGATGAGTTTCGCCAAGGCGATATTACTCGATACAGCTAATGCACTGCGAACGGTCAATACGGTGTCCATCGGGTGGGCATCGGTATGTTTCGACTTGCGCATATATACCCAGGGTTGTCTGCTGATGCTCACCGTATCATCGATATCGATCTTACCGTCATCCAGCGCAGCCACTAAGGCGATGGTCTTGAAGGTAGAACCCGGTTCAACGCGTTGTACGGCGTGGTTCACTGCCTCGTAATACGTGCCGTCTTCTGCTCGGTCTATATTGGCTATCGCGCGGATATAACCGGTCTCGGTCTCCATCAGAATACAACAGCCCCACTTCGCATTACGCTCTGCCGTCTTATCCAATAGGGCGTTCTCAACGATGTCTTGTAAGTTGGCATCAATAGTCGTCTTGACGTCCAAACCGTCCTTGGCTTCTACCTCGGTCACCGACTCATATCGACCACCGATTTTCTGTATGCTACTCATACCGTCTTCGCCGCGTAACTCATTGTCAAAACGTTTCTCCAGACCCGAGTTACCGCTACCTCCTTCGCCGTAGATACTGCCGATCGTTCGACTCGCTAAAATACCGTACGGTTTGATACGACGGTGTTGGTCTTCAAAGAAGATACCACTCTTATACTTGCCCTTTTTGATGAGCGCATTATTGAGCAGCGCCTGACGTTGCAGATAGTTTATCCGATGGTCGCACACCCTCAGGCGCGCTTCTCCTTTCTTATACGCCTGTACGATACGCGCTTTGTATTCCGCCTGCGTGTGCTCGCCTACGATAGTGGCAAGATCCAGCGCCAGTGTATCAATGTGACGGTTAAAGAGTTGACCGTTCTTCTGATGCAATGCCTCCACGCGCGTGTCCATATACATATAATATTGAGGCATACTGGAGGCCAACAAACGACCGTTGCAATCCAAGATGTTTCCGCGAGTAGCAGCGATCGGACGATGTGTCGGCACTTGTTGTTCCGCTACTTTCAGCCATGCTTCCCGCTCGAAAGCCTGAATATAGATGATACGACCCAATACGGCAGCAAAACCGATAAAGATTGCGATGAAGATAATCGCAAATCGCCAAACCGTATTTCGTTGTTCGTCGTACATCACTTCTCGATTTTAACCGGTGGCACGCTATTCTCCTGCAGCGAACTGCCTTTCTGCTGCAGCGCCTCTAACACCTGACTCTGCCGCGTAGCGTTCGTTAACTGCGCGCTTACCGTCATGTAGCGGAATTTGGCATCCAGCATCTCTTTCTTCGTGTCCGTCAGACGATGTTGTTGCTTGATGGACTGATAACCCGTCAGGATATACAGAAAAATCAAACCCACGATCAATCCGATCAGCGGATATTGTTCCTTGATTTTCTGGCTACGCAGTCTGTCTCCGTTCAGCCAACTCTGTATGTCATGTGCATCAGCCATGTTTTTCCGCTACTCTCAATTTTGCGCTACGGCTGCGCGGATTTCTCTCTACTTCTTCCTCGCAAGCCGTACGCCCCTTTTCTATGATTTCAAACGGCGTTAGGATATTGCCGTAAAAGTCTTTTTCTATTGTGCCTTCCAAGTTCCCGCTGCGAAGGAAATTCTTCACCAGACGGTCCTCTAACGAATGATACGTCAGTATCGCAATACGTCCGCCTGGTTTCAACAAATCCCGAGCGGCCACTAACATCTCCCGCAGCGCACCCATCTCGTCGTTCACCTCTATGCGCAGCGCCTGAAACAGCTTCGCCAGATCTTTCTTGTACTGCGCCGGTACTTCTATTTCTCCATTCTCAAGAATGTGTATTCCTCCCTCTCTTGAGGAGAGGGTCGGGGTGAGGTTTTCTACCAACTCTTCCGTTCGCTCAATCCGCCTCTGCGCACGCGCCTTGCAAATGTTCCTCGCAATACCGCGACCGTTTTTCAATTCCCCATACAACCAAAATAATTGCGCCAACTCTTCTTCACTGTAGCTATTGACGACATCCGCCGCTGTGCGCTTCGCCGTTTGGTTCATTCGCATATCTAACGGCGCACTAAACCGGAAACTGAAACCGCGTTCCGGACAATCAAAATGATGAAAACTAACCCCTAAATCTGCCAATAAACCGTCTATCTGCTCTATGCCGTAATAATCCATCCAGTTGCGCAGATAGCGGAAGTTACTGTGCACAAACGTCCATCGCTCATCATCAATCGCATTCGCCAACGCGTCTTGGTCCTGATCAAAAGAGTATAAGTGTCCTTTTTGTACTGAACTCTTACAAGCCCTTTGTTCATTGTTCATTGTAAATTGTGAATTATCGAGAGCCGATAAAATGGCACGCGAATGTCCTCCTCCTCCGAACGTTACATCAACATAGACTCCATCAGGCTTGATGTTCAAGCCTTCGATCGTCTCCTGCAACATGGCTGGTATGTGATAGACGTTGTTCATAATTATCAATGTATAATGTACAATGTACAAGGCGTCCTAGCGAGTTTGGTATAAAACTTAAAGAACCGTACTTATCTTAAAAGTCCAAACAAACTAAAATAGCCCTTTGTTAATTGTTCATTGTTAATTGTGCATTGTTTTACTCATCTTGGCTCTCAAACGTGCTGCCAATTCCGTTTGACTCAAACGTTTATTAGCGAAGTTCTCCGGTGTCCAAAGCGCAAAGCGATTCAGCATACCCACAAACAGCACGTCGTTTTGTGCACCGATGGTCTCTAAATTCTTTTTTTGCAGCAAAATTCGTCCCTGACCATCCAGCTCTAAGAACTCTGCATCAGCCATAAACTGCATGAGAAGAAGTTGATCCTCCGGATCCCACTCATCGAGCACTTGGCGCATTTGCTCCACCTTCTCATTCCAAATATGCTCAGGGTAAAACATCAGACATTCATTGTCTGTGTCTCGACGCATTACAATACGTTTCGATTCCGACTCTGCCAGGATCTTACGATAACTTGCCGGAACGAAAATGCGCCCTTTTTCGTCCAGCCTCGCTTCAATATTTCCAATGAATGTTTGCATAGTAATAATTTACAATTTTTAATTCACAATTTACATACTCTTGTTGCCCTTTGTGAATTGTATATTGTGAATTGTTAATTATTTCACGCTGCAAAGATACAAAAAATATTTGAATTACACCACATTTCCCCACAAAAAAAATTTTCAAATGTTTTATTAACAGGTTATCAACATTCGAAAATATACAATAACTCGCGCAATTTCAGTCAATTACGCGAGTTATTAACAATTTAATAAAAATGTGGGGTAAAGTGGAGTGCTTTGTCAATTTGGGTTGCCCGGATGGATAATATTATTCCCTAAACCGGCATAAATCAAGGTAGCCAACCGTTCACGATAGACTTCTTGTAGGCTGTCTTGACGAAGACGCTCCGCCATAAAATCGGCTTTCGTATATTTCCAATCTCCCTTACTATCTATTACTTGCGGAATATCTTGAACAGAATAGTATCGACTCAGGTAAACCGGAGCCAGATGATCGGTGGAAATACCTCCGGAAGTATGACCCCATGAACCGGGAGTCTCTGCGGCAGGAGCCGGTTGTACATTTAAAATCAGATCAATCTCGTTTCGACTCACATACCCATAGGTCTCGAGAATACCCGAAGCAGCTACCTCGAAATCCGAGCGCACGTACGAAGCATCAGGATTACGCACATCTACCCATCGTAAAGGTAAGGCTACGTGACCCATACTCAGTATGACGCCCCATTTCCAATCGGCTAAGTACCAGTTTTGTACTGTATCAACCTGCAAGAAGGGATAGCGACCGATAATGAACTCACGGCATGTGCCTCCGTTCTGCAATTTGCGCATACGGAACTCCCCTTTGTTATCAGGTACAAGCATCACATTAGGACGATAAGCAGCGGCTAATGGGTTAAATTTAATCACACAATACGTGCCTATCTTATACTGCTCTTCCCAGTCGGGATTATTCCCGCTGCCGCATGAAATCAGGCATAGCAGCGGCAATAGCATGATGGGATAAAATCGTTTCATATGCATATGTTTTTATTTGAACAGAATCTTAATCCACGGCCCCTTGCGGCTCATCGTGTCTTCCGGCAGATATTTTACAATATAGATTGCGCCACGGCGCAACTCGGCGTCTGGCAACGGTACGATGTTTACGGTCGGGCTGACAGGTATGCGTTTTACCAACTCGCCTTCGGCTGAATAGATACATACACTGCCAGACTTAAGCGATTGGGGCAAGTATACAATATGCGTTGCCGGATCGTACGAAATGGAGTCGTAGGCCAGGGTCAGGCGCTTGGAGTCGGCGTTTTCTCCCTCTTTGGTGGTAATCCAGAAAGGCATACCCAAGTCGCTCAGGTGCTCTTCGCATCCCTTCTCCTCCGAGCATTGCAGCTGAATACAGTACTCTGTATTAGGCATCAAATCATATGCATACAACACAGTGTAATCCTCTGCGATATCGCCTTCTTGCGCCACAATAGTACGCTCACGGCCCTTATAGGTGTAAACCGTTTTCTGGTTGAAGGTGGTGGTGAAAGCATCCATACATACGCCTTCGCCCCCGAATGATTTGTATTCGATGCTGAAACGGCGGATTCCAAGACTCTCGTCCAAACTGCGGCTGTAGGTGTATTGTTTCGTGTTCTTGTGAATCTCGATAGTATCTATTATATAGTCTTTGCTGTCGCTTATACCGGTTAGTATTAATTGACCTACTTCGGTGTCGCTGGTTGCCGGTGCATTCAGCCACAGAGAAACACCCGAGACGGCTAAGGGGTAGATGGGGCTCAGCATCTGCTCGTTGCTCTCTTTGAACCACATGGATACGGAACCGTCTGCTTTGGCTTTGGTGGTGGTGCGGTAGAAACTGCTGTACCAACCGGCTTCATGTACCGTGGCTTCGTCATCGAATCCTTCAAAACTCTCCATTTGGCTCTCCGTCCCTTCCTCCAGATGGAACATCGTTACATAGTAATACTCAGCGTCAGACTGTGGAGCCCACTTGACTTTGAAGGAAGTGGGGGTGATGTCATTTACTTCGGTGATGCTAGGTGCCTCTATTAGTACAGGACGCGGACTGGTGCCGCGGATAGTAAAGGAGCCGGCTGATTGGCCTTGACGCGCACTAATGGTACCGCGTTGGATGTCACACACTTGTTTGCGCGGAGCGTAGCGTACATAGATTGGCAGCTCCATCGTCGAGTCTGCGTTCACGGGAGCCTCGTAGGAGGTAACCCACGAACTGCTGTCGGTCGAGAAGGTGAAGCCGGAACCGGTAACGCTGATTGTGACGGTGGATTCCGGGTCTAAATGCTCGCCTACAATCTTCATAGCCTGCGCAGGCGTCTCGGCTTTTTTTGTTTCCGGATTATACGTGCTTTGTAGCACTGGCAGTTCGGTCGGCAGGAACATAAAACCGTTCGATTTAAAGGTGAACGTGATGTTCTTGCCTGAAAGCGCAATGCCTGTTAAGGGTTGCTCTACCAGGGGGCCGTTGTTCAGTACAGGGGTGAACTGCGTTATATTGAAAGTACCGGGGTAGGGGTCGCTGGCTGCGGCATAGCCCTTCGAGCCGCCGGCTTCTTCCAGTCGATAGCGGAGTGGCAGACTGTTGTTAGGCTCGTTGGCTCCCCATGCCGAAGCATTGTATGTGATATGCCAGATGAGCATACCTGTTCCGGGGAGTGACGATGAGGGCGCATCCCAACCGAGATTTTGGCGGTTCTCCAGCAACCAGTATTCATTCGGTGTCGCATTATCCCAACTCAGGTTATGGTCGGTGGCGGCAATCAAATAGGCTTGGTTGCTCGTCTCAAGCGGCTCCAGAGTATAGAGGCCTGCATTTTTCAACTGCACGGGAGTGAGCCAGCCTAACTGGAAACGCTCACCGGAGGTGTAAGTGGGAGGGGTCTTTCCATTGCCGTTGTAGCTACCATTACACATGATATCCCACGAACCGACGGTATAGAACTTATAGTCTGTGTCGTAATAATCCGGCAAACCCAGCACGTGGCCGAACTCATGGCAGAATGTACCGATACCGCACATCGAGTTGCCACTTCGACCGCGCATCTCCGACGTGCAGGCATAGTCGTAAATCAGCTTGCCATTTACACGGTTGGAACCGGTTACTATGCTGCGGTGGGGCCATATCGTGTTGGCGCTGGCGCCTTCTGCTTCATTATGGCCGGCAAAATAGATAAACACATTGTCAATGCGATCGTCGTTGTTGGTGTCGTATTGTGTGAAATCTACACCGCTCTCGGCTACCAGATTGCATGCCTCCACTACCATCTGCGCGGCGTGGGCGCTATTGCTACTACCGCTGTTGGCGCCATAGTAGGCATAGTCATGGCTCAGCGTCACAGGGCCGTAGCAGTCAAAGATGGGTGAGAAGATGCTGTCGGAGCATCCGATAAAATAGTCGCGTGCCGAACCCACACCGCCGTTCTTGTTGTAGCCCGACGTGTTGAGCATGTCTTGAAACTCCGCCAGCGTATGCGTAAATTTCAGGTCTGTGAAGTTCACCAGGATAACTACGCTCTTGGGCGAACCGGTCAAGGGGAAGGAACTGCTGATGTTGGTTTGTTCTGCAATGCGGCGCGCTTTGCGGGCTGCGCTCGGCTGCGCGGTCACGGAGGCGTCTGCAACATACATACCGTGTTCGTTCAGACGGAGTGGGGTGCCGTCCAACGTGGTATAATAATGGTGAAACTCATCGCCCACCAACTTCACTCTAATCGTACTGCCGTCCGCTTGAGTCATCTCTATCGGTTCCGGCGAAGCCACTACGGCAAATGCGCTCACGCTGCATACGATTGCTGCTAACAAACTTAAATAATATCTTTTCATAACCTATAATTTTCGTAGCCAAAGGCACACTTTACTCCAAATTAGCGTGCAAAGTTACTGCTTTTTTTTGAATTATGCAAGCAAAATGAAACTTTTTATACAATAAGTGTGTTTTTTTGCTGTTCCTTCCGAGAACAAAAAATCCTGCATGTCATTCGGGCATGCAGGATTTTTTATTTGTTTATATAATCGTTCCGTTATTACTTGGCCTCGATAGCCTTAACAGGAACAAATACAGATGCTTTGCCATGGTTAATCATGCCCTTTACATTCTTAGCTGCAGGAGCTTTCTTTTGAGGAGCATTTGTTGCGGGTTGACCCTTTTCGCCATCTTCATAGATATAGCGTGCAAGGTCCAACTCGAATGGTTGAAGAATTGCATCAGCATAACCGGTTGCTGCTTCATTCATTGCCAAACCGGTAGCTGCGAAACCTGCACACCAGTCAACAGCAAGTTTGTATACAGGAACGAGTTCTTCATCTCCGTTATATTCCGTGTAGAGCAAACCTGCTGCAACTACTCCGTCAACCCATGGATAGGACAAGATGCTACCATCTTCTACCATGGATGCTTTCAGGTATGCACCTGTTACGCCGGTAACATAGGTATCGCGGTCGAACGAAGGTTCCTCGCCTGCTGCGCGTGCTTCAAAATATGCCTGCCATACCGGACCGATAATTGCGGGATCCAATGAACCCTTCTGAGCTCCATAAGGAGTGGTGTCTACAGACTCACTGGGGACAATTTGGAATGCCAAATCCCAGGGCTCACCAACGTATTTGCCAGAGGTGGATTCCTCAATGAACGGGATGGTAGCAGTTACGTAAATGAATTCACTAACTCCGGGGTCTTCATCCGGCATGTCTACTGCACCAGGAATACAGAGTTGTACTGAGTACAGTTTGCAGGTATAAACAACACCTGTTGCCTCACTTGTGTAGGTGATAACAGTGTCACTTACAGGAGCCGCAGACTTCGTGCTCGGGAAATAATAAACAGTTGAACTTGGTTCCCAAACTGTCTGATAATCAACAACAGAAACTTTGCAAACGGCTTTTAACTCGCCATATTTGGCGGTTACATTAGCTTCACCCAGGTCAATAGCCTCGATGTTTCCGTTCTGGTCTACAGTAACAATTGTTGTGTCGCTGGAACTCCACTCGCATACCGGAGCCTTCTCAATAGTGGTTGGCTCATACAGCACTTGCAAGTTGTCTGTGCTGCCTACAAGAATTTCTAATGTAGCGTTTTTAAAACGAATGTTGGTGTACTCATTTCCACCTCCATTGTTTTTGCAGCCTGCCAAAGCTACTAAGGCAGCTGCCAGTACAATCAGATACTTTTTCATAATGATTGCTTTTTAGTTAATAATAAAGTGAATTGCTTATTTGTTTATAAATAAAACAGACTAATTTATTCGTCCTTTGCAAACTGTGTGGTGGCCAGGTAGGGGTTGTAACGTGTTTCCGAAGTCGGAATCTGGCATTGGAACTGCTCGTCAGGTGTCAGACTTCCCTCACGCACCAAGTGGTTAGAACCCAAAGTAACACTCTTGCTCAGACGGCGGAGGGTCTGGAGTCCATAACCTTCTCCCCACATCTCTACACGCCAGTTGTAAACAAGAGCGGTTTTGGTGTCTGTAGCGGCCAGCCATGTATCCAAATCGGCATCGGTCTTGCCTTCCAGCAGACGCTGCGAGCAAAGAGTCTTCAGATAATCTTTCGCTTTAGCCTCATCGCCTCTTTTCCATGCTGCTTCGGCTGCAATCAGGTAGGCAACCTCGATACGCATGAATACGTTGTCGCACAGCCAATCGCGATCTACATCATCCAACTTGGTGGTGTGTTTGGTTTTGGGGTTGAAGAACTTGCCGTCCGGGCAGTAGGGGAAAACGTCCGACCCGGAGCGGAACCAATTGACACGTCCGTCCCAGCCCGTTGCGGCAATCTCGTCATATAGTTTACTGTCGATTGCTTTGGTATCACCTGCAGCTGCATAGCTGTAGGTGTGAATATCCACCTGACCGAAGAAAGAGGCAAGCCCTGTGGTGTTCTCTACGGTTACATCCTCTCCCCACATCCAGTTGGCGGAGCTGACATCCATAAAACCGGTAGTAGTCAATTCTGCATTCGGCAGGATGGAGTACTTGCCATTTTTGATGGCTTCGTCTGCCATCTCTTGCGCAATCTCAAAGGCGGTCTTGCCGTCTGCTACGATGCCGGTCGGGTCTGCATAACCGCGGTGAAGCATCGCATATGCCAGGATAATGCGGGCTACATCGGCATCAATCTCCAATTTCGAACCGCGTTGGTTGAGCGGACCGTAGAAATCGAGCAATTCAATGGCCTCATACAGGTCCTCATAGATACGCTCATACACCTCAGCGACGGTTGCGCGCGGAGCACCCAATGCGCCATTCTTCACTTCTGTGGCCGTGTATACAGGAATGGATTTTTCCTCGTCTATCGGGCTGGAGAGTGCATCCATCGGGTTGCAGTAGTACTGCAGCAATCCCGAATATGCCCAGCCGCGGAGAGCAAGCACCTGACCATAATAATAACCTTGCAGTGTGATGGTTGCATTCGGGTCTCCGCTGATGATTGCATCTCGCATGGCGGGAACATTTTCCTCTACTGCAATTTCGCAAAGGTTAGCCAGGTTGATCATGTCGTAATAGTACGACCAGATATAGCTGCGGGCATACGCATAGAAATAGCCGCGTTCGTAATTCTCGAACCAACCGTAACTACTCTTTGCCATAGCCATATCGCCGGATTGGATATCACCATACATGTCAATAGCGCGCTGACCGAATTCATCGTGATCGCCGCCGTACTCATACATCTTCGAGTAGATACCCATGATAGAACCCTTCAGGTTGTCCGGCAGTTTGTCGAACTGGTCCTGCAGCAGGACACCGCCTTCCGGATATTGTGTCAGGAAACTGTCGCCGCAAGAGGTGAGACACACTCCCAATGCGAGGGATAAGAATATATATTGAATCTTTTTCATTGTTGTAACCTCCTATGTTTAGAATTGAACCTTTACACCGGCCATAACGGTGGACAGCGGGCTATAGTCGTTATAACCGTTCGTTCCGCTGGCCGACATCATCGGGTTGTATCCGCGACGAGCCGTAGCGATAGCTAAGTTGTCTGCTGCTACCCATACCTGCAGGTTGGTTAATTTAATCTTCTCAATCCACTTCTTCGGGAACTTGTAGCCCAGATTGATGTTGTTCAGGCTGAGGAACGAGTTGCTTGTCAGGAAACGATCAGAAGCAGCATTGGCACCATCATCCGCACCATTAGACAGACGGGGAATATTCGTGTTGGTGTTGGTCTCGGTCCACGCATTCCTGATATCTTTGTGCCAGTTGCGTTTTCCGATTTTCTCGTTGTGCATCAACAGGGCGTACATGTTATCGTAGCCGTAACCACCTATGCGGTACGAGCAACTGATGCTCAGCGTTACACCATAAGCCTCGAAGTCCAGTCCGAAACCGCCGTCCAAATCCGGCATGTAGCTCTTGCCGACATAGTTGCTTCCGGCGTAGGTGTAGTCACCGCTATATACAGTTGTTGTTTGGATATCTGCGTTCGGGTTCTTGAGCTTGTACTCGTATACGGATGCAATGTAGTTGTCTCCGCTCTCTCCGTCTTCAATCAGGTCGGCGCTTGTGTGACCGAAGCCTCCCTTGTTGGCATCATAGTATGCCGTGTAGGCCGCCTCTCCATATTCACTGACACCTTCGTAATGAATCATGTAGTAGTCTGCGGTGGAGTGGCCTACGGACATACCACCGGACATTACCATGCGCTTCTCCGTACCATCCTCGTTGTAGCCGTCGATAGGCATCTGGAGCATCTTGTTGCGATAGTAACCGCCGTTGACGCGCAAATCCAATTTGATATTACGCATATCCAGCAGGTGACCCTTCAAGTCAAACTCGATACCATGGTTCTCCATGGCGGCGTCGTTGACATAGTATCCGCCGTAACCCAGAGACGGTGCTACGTGGCGAGGGAAGAGCATGTTATCCGTTTTCTTGTAGAAGAAATCGAACTCTGCATCCAGGTATTTGGCAATCGAGAACTCCAAACCGAGGTCCACTGTACTGGTGCGCTCCCAGGTCAACTCGGGGTTGCCTTTGTAGCTCCATACATATGCCTTCTCGCCGTTTACGTTCTCTACATCATAATGGTCGGTAAACATCATGTCGCCGATATCCTGATTACCCAGTACACCCCAGCTCAGACGCAACTTACCGTTCTTTAGCCAATCTGCAGCATCAGTACCTTCCATAAAGTGCTCGTTTGTGAAGTTCCATGCGCCGCCGACAGAACCGAAGTGGCCCCAACGGTGACCTTTGGCAAACTTAGACGAACCATCCGCACGGTAGTTGGCGGTAATCAGGTAGCGGTTGTCGTAGTCGTACGTTACGGTTGCCAGTGCTGACTCCAGCGTGCTGGTGCGGGCATAACCTTCTACAGCATCCATGCTGACAGCGTTGCTCAACTCGGGATACTCGTCCAAAACGATTTTCTTCTTGTAACCATATTGGTAGTTGTAGTTGAAATAGGTGATTTCATGACCGGCCATCAAGCGGATGGTGTGCTCGTTGAAGGTTTTGTTGTATTCTAACAACTGGTTGCTGGTAAAGGCCAGATAATTGTATTGCGCATTACCGATACGGCCCACGCCGGCAGCATCGCCGTAGTACTTGTTGGTCAGGCTGTTGATGCGGTTGTTCATGTATTGCACACCGGCATTAACGGTGAATTTCAGACCCTCGTAGAGCTTGAACTCTAAGAATGCGGTTGCTGCAGTCTGGTGACGTACCGTACGTTGCTTATCCCATTGCAGTGCACCGGCAGGGTTGATACCGAACGAGTAGGGACGTCCGCCCTCCTGCCCGATATTCTCAACGCCGTTGTATCCGTAGTCGTACATCTTGCCGCCCGTCTTCGGGTCAATAGCAATATTACCATTCGCGTCGCGCACGTAAACCGGATAGATAGGCGGAATCTCATTCACGAAGAGGAAACCGTTGTTAGCGGCATTGTCATCCTGCACAGGATTGTTGATGCTCGCGTACGAATATTGGATATTCAGACCACCCTTCAGCCATTTCTTGGCCTGATAGTTAATGTTCGCACGGGTGTTGAAACGCTGGAAATCCGAAGCGGTATAGTAACCTTCGTCCTTCAGGTAACCGAAGCTGGTGTAGTAGTTCAGTTTCTCGTTACCGCCGCTGATTTTTGCGGTAGTCTCCAACTTCAAACCATTGTGGAACAGGGTGTTGTACCAACTGTCCATGGTCTTGTAAGCATCCAGACGGCTTACGGTTGATTTGAACGAAGGAATGATGTTTCCCGCAGCGTCGTATGCGTTAATCAGCAAGTTGCCCGGCTGGTCCCAGATATTATATATGGCAGGGATACCGTTCGCACCAAACAGACGCGAGTTGGCATAGGTGATAGACTTCTGCTCGGAAGGACTGGCTTTGGTCAGGCTGCGTTCGTTATACAAGCTCTGCCAACACAAAACGATGTAGTCCTCAGGACTGTCGATAACATCGTACATAGGCAGCAGACGCATATTGGCACCGGCTTTTACATCTACTTCAATCTTACCTTCGTCGCCGTTGGAACTACCCTTCTTGGTGGTAATCAGCACAACACCGTTTGCACCACGGCTACCATAGAGAGAAGTAGCAGTAGCATCCTTCAGAATAGTAGTGCTTGCGATATCGCCCGGGTCAATCGAACTAACCGAACCTGCGTCCAATGGAATACCATCTACTACGTAGAGAGGGCTGCTGTTGGCCGAGATAGAACCGATACCGCGGATACGGATTGAGGCTACTGTACCCGGCTGACCGCTGGAGGTTACCACCTGCACACCGGCAACCTCACCCGCAAGGGCCTTGGTTACGTCCGACGGGTTCTTCTTCTCGATGTCCTCTGCCTTTACGGCCTGAGCTGAACCGGCATAGGCTCCTTTCGATACCGTACCGTAACCGGTTACGACAACTTCTTGGATTACCTCCGAGTTCTCCGACATCACAACTTTGATGTTCTTGCCGGCTGCTACCTCTTGCGTGGCCATGCCGACGAAACTTACGACCAGTGTCTTCACAGACTCTGGAACGTCCATCTCGAATTTACCATCGTAATCCGAGATTGTACCCTGTGTGGTGCCCTTAGCCTGGATACTTGCGCCGATAACCGGCTCACCCTTGACGTCGACTACCACACCGCTTACTTGCTTCTCGGCATACAAGCCCATGCTCAATGCCGCTAAAAACAACAGTGTAAAAATCTTCTTCATCGTGTAAATTATTGTTTGTTATTTGGATTTGCATCTGTCTCGCGCGTATACATATAAGGTTCGCATACGCGCACAAACATTAAAAATCGCGCAAAGGTACGACTTTTTTTTAACATACGCAAATAAATTCATAAAAAAATGCTAAAAATGTGCAAAATTATGCAATTTTTTGATTTTTTTAGTAGTTTTGTCAGAAAAAACGCTATTCGTATGTCAAAATGTAAGCACTGGACGGATTTAGCAATTCTTGCGCTACATCTTGCAATTGACGCGTCGTAGTTTGCTCGATTCGCTTCATCGTTTCCTGCCATTCCGGAGCACAGCCGCGATACAACATCGACTTAGCCATCGCCAAAGCCGTATGCTCTTGGTTTTGTGCCGAAATAGCTAACTGACCCCGTAATTGTTCCAGCGAACGTCGCAAAGCCGCTTCACTCAGCGGTTGAGTCATCAGTTTGTCCAGTTCTTGCCGCACCAGACCTTTACTCTGCGCAAAGTCATGCGGGTCACACGCCCAATAGATACACCAGTAACCCGTGTCGCTCAAAGGTGTATATGTGGATTCAACCGTATAAACCAAGCCTTTCGCCTCGCGAAGACTTAAATTTAACCGGCTGTTCAAACTTCCTCCGCCTAAGATATTATTCATCAAAAACATCGCCAATTGGTTCGTATGCCCGATCGGATACGCCCGACCACCTAACATCGCATGCACCTGGTGCGTGTGTTTCTTAAACGCCCGTTCGCGTTCGATAGTTATCGGACTCATGTAGGACTCTTGTCGGAGGAATGTAGGAGTCAAGTCGGGAGTGCTACTCATCCGAGGGGTACCACTCATGCCGCCAAACTCTTTCTCGGCCAATTTAAACAACCGCTCCGGTTTCACATTCCCTTGACAGAAAACGACCATCCGTTCCGGACGATAGTGCTCTGCCATCCATCGTTTGGCGTACTCCGGTTTCGATGAGAGGTGTCGCAACGTTTTTCGTGTACCTAAAATAGGCTGCGCCAAACTGCTGCCGGCAAAAACCAGATTCTCAAAATCGTCGTAAATCAACTCACTCGGTGTGTCGTTATAACTCTCGATCTCGTCCAAAATCACCATCCGCTCTTTATCCGTCTCTTCTTTCTTGAAACACGGCTCCAGAATCATTTCGGCAATAAGGTGCAAGGTCAATTGCACATGTTCCGCCAAAATCGCCGCATAGAACGTCGTCTCCTCTTTGGTGGTATACGCATTAATCTCACCGCCCACACCTTCAATGGCATGAATAATCTGTCGCGCCGAATGATGCGCTGTGCCCTTGAAAACACAGTGCTCAATATAATGCGCCATACCGTTTTCTTCCGGCTTCTCATCGCGCGTACCCGCACCAACCATCACACCTACATACGCCACAGGGGAAGGTGTCCAACGATGCACGATTTTAATGCCGTTTAGTAAAATATGATAAAAAGTTTGGCTGTTTTCTTGCATAATTCAAAAAAATGTAGTAATTTTGCACCCGCTTTTGTAGTTGAGCCTTGGGCGCTCGCTACGCTCGCGCCGCGGCATTGGCGGAATTGGTAGACGCGCCAGACTTAGGATCTGGTTCCGAGAGGAGTGAAAGTTCGAGTCTTTTATGCCGCACGATTTATGAAACGTTCGTTTGTTATATCTCTGGTTATAGCGCTTGTAGCGCTGGGCTTGATGTCGTGCGATGGAACGGCTATCTCGTCGCCTTCCATCCAGGCTGCTTCTAAGATGGTTCGTACTTCCGCTGCCGGGGTGCGCGATACCATCAATCTGACTGACTCTCTCAACGTAGGTGACACTGTTCGCCTGAGTCTGATCGTACAAGGCTATTATCACTATCTGACGTCCTTCTCGGCCACTTCGGATACCACTATGTTAGTCGGTTTGGCTTGGAATCAAGCAGACTCTGCTGCGTTGGCTCCCGGTTCGGATCCCGAGCATGGAAAAGTCATCTTTACGCCTAATTCGGCTTATGTCTTCCTTACCAACTTGCGCTTTACACCGCGTTATTCAGGTACGCATCGTATTGATATGATTGTGGCTTCCAGTGCCGGAGAACCGTATTCTCCGCAACTCTATCACTACGACGTGGTAGTTCGCTAAGGAAAACTTATTGCTTTTTGGCTTCTTGCCAAAGCGCTTCCATCTCGTCGATAGACATGTCTTTTAACTCGCGTCCCATTTCCCGGGCGCGGGTTTCTATATAATTAAAGCGCTTGATGAACTTCAGATTTGTCTGTTCCAAGGCGTTGTCCGGTTTTATCTTATACAACCGCGCCGCATTAATCATTGCAAACAACAAATCCCCGAACTCCTCTGTCATTCCATCATTTAGCGGCTTGTCCGCGTTAGCATTAGGCGCAACGCTCGTGGTATCATTTTTACGAACCTCTTGCTCAAACTCTGCGATTTCCTCTTTCACTTTCTCCCAAACATCCTCGCGTTTCTCCCAGTCAAAACCCACATTCGCCACTTTATCCTGTATCCGATAAGCCTTTACCATACTGGGCAAACTGTCCGGAATACCACCTAACACGGTTTTATTACCGCCTTTCTCCTTCAACTTCACCTGCTCCCAGAGCTTACTTACCTCTTCGGCATTTTGAGCCGTTATTCCGAATGGCTGTTCGCCTCCGGATGCTATCCGGCCGTACACGTGCGGGTGACGGAAAATCAGCTTATCGCAAAGCCGGTTGCATACATCCGCAATATCGAATTCGCCGGTTTCGCTACCCATCTTTGCATAGAAGACCACATGCAGCAGCACGTCACCAAGTTCCTTACTAATCTCGTTCATGTCGTGCCTTGAGATAGCGGTCGCTAACTCGTACGTCTCCTCAATCGTATTCTGACGAAGACTATCGAAGGTCTGCTTGCGATCCCAGGGACATTTCTCCCGCAGATCGTCCATGATATCCAGCAACCGTCCGAATGCTTTCAGTTGTTCTTCTCTACTGCTCATAGTTATGAAGGGTTAAATTGCCATTATGATCCAGTTTTGCGTATGTGAATTCCTTGAAGCAGTCACCCAAAATGACCACGCGGCTGTCTTTGGAAATCTGCAGATCCAATTCAATATGGCGATGGCCGAAGATATAATAATCGCGATGGTTGTGTTGCTTCTCCTGTTCTTTGGCAAAAAGCACCAACTCTTCCTTGTCTTCGCCCTTGTAGGGACAAGGCTTCGCGATCTCTTTCAGACGACTCCTTTTTGCCCATTCATATCCGAATTTATTACCCCAACTCGGCGGTAAACAGCGGAAACAGAACTGCAGGAACGGCGAACGGAAGATGTCCTTCAGACGCATGAAACGTTTGATCTTTTTCTTCACGTCTTTGGGGTACAAACTCTCCCAGTTGCTTGGCAGCAACCCATCGCCATGCGCCAAGTAAATCGCCTTGCCGTAACGCAGTATTGTGCAGGGTTCGTAATGAATCTCTGCGTTACTCAACTGTGCCATACCGCCGAACGTCCACAGGTCATGGTTACCGGTGAAAATATGCACGTGAATACCTTGTTTGGATAACTTCCTTAACTCCTTGAAAAAAGGCGCATATTGATGTTTTTTCTTGTCGTGGATGAAGTATTCCATCCAGAAATCGAACATGTCGCCCAACATATAGATCGACGCAGCATCCTTACTCATTTCTTCCAACATGTCAATGAGTTTCTTCTGATGAGCCCAACCTTTCTCAATGGCCAAGCTCCCTAAATGTGCATCACTTAAAAAATATATCATAAATCAAAAATCGCAAATCAAAAATCACAAATCAGAGAAACCCTAATTCCAATTTGGCTTCCTCTGACATCATGTCCTTGTTCCATTCGGGTTCAAATACGATGGTTACATTTACGTCTTTGATGCCGTCCACGGATCCGACTTTCTGCCGTATATCCTCCACAATAAAATCCCCGGCCGGACAAGAAGGCGCAGTTAAAGTCATCGTAATTTCGCAAACCCCGTCGTCCTTCAATTCGATACCGTAGATCAATCCCAAGTCATAGATATTGACCGGGATCTCGGGATCGAAAACCGTTTTCAGCATGCGCAGTATCGCCTCTTCTTTTTCTAAAAACTCGTTCATATACACAAAAAAGCGTGCAAATATACAGCTTTTTTTGCAAATACGCAAATAAAACTGACAAAATGGCAGAAAAATGCGCGCGCACTTGCGTATATAAAATAATTTTTGTACTTTTGCACGATTTTTGTGTTTTTTTAATCGTAAATTACGAAAACAAGATATGAATTTTTTAGAGATTATTACGAAACTGTTCGGTAACAAGGCGCAGAAAGATATGCGTGCCATACAGCCGATAGTTGACCAAATCAAAGCGGCGTACGAGCAAATTGACGCCCTTTCTAACGACGAACTCCGTGCGCATTCTTGGGCGCTCATGGATAAACTGCAGGCAGCTGTGGCCGATAAGAAAGCCCGCATCGCCGAGCTCAAAGCCTCTATCGAAGCGACACCTATCGACAAACGTGAGAAGATCTACAACGAGGTGGATAAACTCGAGAAAGAGATCAAGGATAAGTACGAAGAGGTGCTCAATGAGATTCTTCCCGAAGCCTATGCGATCGTGAAATCTACTGCGCGGCGTTTCGCGCAAAGCGAGACCGTAGAAGTAACGGCTACCGAAATGGACCGTAACTTAGCGGCAGACGGGCGTTTCGACTTTGTCGAGATAAAAGGCGACAAAGCAATCTATGCCAACCATTGGATGGCAGGTGGTAACGAAATCACCTGGGATATGATCCACTATGACGTGCAGCTCTTCGGCGGTGTGGTTCTGCATCAAGGTAAGATCGCCGAGATGGCTACCGGTGAAGGTAAGACCCTCGTCGCAACTCTCCCTGTTTACTTGAACGCATTGACCCACGAAGGCGTACACGTAGTGACCGTCAATGACTACCTCGCCAAACGTGACTCCGAGTGGAACGGACCGATCTATATGTTCCTTGGTCTTACTGTCGACTGTATAGACAAGTACAAGCCGAACAGTGACGAGCGCCGGAAAGCATATGCCTGCGATATCACCTTTGGTACCAATAACGAGTTCGGTTTCGACTACCTGCGTGATAACATGGCCATCAGCCCCCTCGACCTCGTGCAGCGCGGACATAACTATGCTATCGTCGATGAGGTGGACTCCGTATTGATCGACGATGCCCGTACCCCCTTGATCATCTCCGGTCCTGTGCCCAAAGGTGAAGACCAGATGTTCGATGAATACAAAGACCGCGTAGCGGCGCTCGTTCGTCAACAGACAACCTTAACTACCAAACTGCTCGCGGAAGCCAAGGCCAAAATGGGTTCGGCGGACGAGAAAGAGAAAGAAGCCGGTGAACTGGCGCTCTTCCGCTCTTTCAAAGGTATGCCGAAGTCCAAAGCCCTCATCAAATACCTCTCTGAACCGGGTATCAAAGTGCGTTTGCAGAAGACCGAAGAGTTCTACCTCCAGGAGAACGAGAAAAACATGCATATCGCGACCGACGAACTCTATTTCGTGATCGATGAGAAGAACAAGACCATCGAACTCACCGATAAAGGTATTGATGCCCTTACGGGTACGACGGAAGACCCGAATTTCTTCGTCCTGCCGGATGTAGGCTCCGAAATGGCGGAACTGGAGAACCAGACCGACCTCTCGGCCGATGAACGTCAACAACGTAAGGACGATATCCTCACCAACTATAGTATTAAATCCGAACGTGTGCATACCGTTCACCAGTTGCTCAAAGCGTACACCCTCTTCGAGAAAGATATCGATTATATCATCGATAACGGTGAAGTGAAGATCGTTGATGAGCAGACCGGTCGTGTCATGGAAGGTCGTCGTTGGTCCGATGGTCTGCATCAGGCTGTGGAAGCCAAGGAGAACGTGAAAGTGGAGGCTGCTACGCAGACTTTCGCTACTATCACGCTGCAGAACTATTTCCGTATGTATCACAAGCTCGCCGGTATGACCGGTACGGCCGAGACCGAAGCAGGCGAGTTCTGGAATATCTACAAACTCGATGTAGTGGTCATCCCGACCAATAAACCCATTGCCCGTATCGATATGAACGACCGTATCTATCGCACCAAACGCGAGAAATACAATGCGGTCATTGATGAGATCGTAGCTATGGTAGAGCAGGGTAGACCGGTATTGGTAGGTACTACTTCCGTCGAGATATCCGAGCTCTTGAGCAAGATGCTCAATATCCGTAAGATCAAGCATAACGTCCTTAACGCGAAGTTGCACCAACAAGAGGCGCAAGTGGTGGCTGAAGCAGGCCGTCCGGGCGTAGTGACCATCGCTACCAACATGGCAGGTCGTGGTACGGATATCAAACTGACGCCGGAAGTCAAAGAAGCCGGAGGTCTGGCGATCATCGGTACCGAGCGTCATGAGTCGCGTCGTGTGGACCGTCAGTTGCGTGGTCGTGCCGGACGTCAAGGAGACCCGGGTAGTTCCGTCTTTTATGTATCGCTCGAAGATGACCTGATGCGTATGTTCGGTTCTGAGCGTATCGCCTCTATCATGGACCGTATGGGCTTTGCGGAAGGCGAGATGATCGAGCACTCGATGATTTCCAATTCTATCGAACGTGCGCAGAAGAAAGTGGAGGAGAATAACTTCGGTATCCGTAAACGCCTCATCGAATACGACGATGTCATGAATCAGCAACGTAACCTCATCTATGCAAAGCGTCGTCACGCCTTGATGGGTGAGCGTATCGGAGTGGATATCACCAATATGATTCGTGAGACAGCGGATGCGATCTTCCAAGACGCACGTCAAGCCAATGACTTCGAGGGACTCAAGATGGATGTGATGCAGACCTTCGCGATCGAAGTACCGTTCGACGAGAGCGAGTTCTCGCGTGGAAAACGAGATGAATTGAGCAACCAGCTCGCTGAGGCTGCGCTCGATAGCTTCAAACGTCGTATGGAGAAACTGACCCAGATCGCAGATCCTGTACTCCAACGTGTGTACGAAGAGAAGGGCCAGATGTACGAGAATATCCTCATTCCTATCACCGATGGTAAGAAGGTATATAATATCTCCGTCAACCTCAAGGCTGCGGCTGAGTCGCATTGCAAAGAGGTGGTCAAAGAGTTCGAGAAACGAATGTTGCTCTATGTCATCGACGACGAGTGGAAAGAGCACCTCCGCCAACTGGATGACCTCAAGCAATCCGTTCAGAACGCTTCGTACGAACAGAAAGACCCGCTCTTGATCTATAAGATCGAGTCCTTCCATATCTTCCAGGCGATGTTGGATGCTCTCAACCGCCGCGCGATAGCTATTCTGCTCCGCGGACAGATCCATCAGCAGGAACCTGACCGCGTGCAACAGGCGCAACAGCAACGCCGCATGGATTATAGTCGTTATCGCACCCAGAAGGATGCCGTTCAGCAGGCAGCACATGCTTCCGGAGCGGCTGCGGCTGCAGGACGCGATACCCGTGAGCAACAGCGACCCGAACCCATTCATGTGGATAAGAAACCGCGCCCGAACGACCCCTGTCCGTGCGGTTCAGGTAAGAAATACAAACAATGTCACGGCAAACTCGGCGCAGCCGGAGTCTGAATACTGACTTCTGAATGCTGAAGGCTAAAATCCTCATACTATCCCTTGTTTGCGCTGTCATTCCTATGGCAGCGCAACAATTATATACGGACACCTTCCGCCTTCAGGATGTTCCGCAGGCTGTGGATATGGATGTAGTTCTTTTGGATATGATCGCCGAGCAGAGTGAGCAATTGCATGCCAATGATACGATAGACACCCTGACAATCGCGGAGCGCATGCAGCTCGACTCTATCGAACGCGAACTCAAAGAAATTGACTCCATCCGCACGCTCAATGCTGCACTCGTATTCCAGAAGATGGAGCGTATTCCGACCATTGAGATTGAGAAGTCCTGGGTGAAGGATGCCGAAGAGGACCGAAACGATGTGCTTCGGGCCATCCGTAATATGCGTTCGCCTTGGCGTAGAGAAGCGACCCTCATGCTGCAGGTTACTCAGAACTACGTCACTTCGAACTGGTATCAGGGAGGTTCATCGTCCTTCGCCGCACTCGGAACGGCTAAAGGACAAATCAGTTATATCTCCGAGCGGTTTACGTGGGAAAACTTCGGCGAATGGCGAATCGGCGCTTCTACTGTCTCGGCTGACAGCCTGCATAAGATCAATACTACCGATGATATGTTTCGCATCTATTCCAAAGCGAACCTGCGAATCGTGCCTAAACTGTTTACTTCCGTCTCCGCGGAGATTGAGACGCGACTGCTGCCTACTTATCAGGCGAACTCAAACATGCTCAAGTCGGCGCCCTTCTCGCCTTTCCGTTTCAATGCGGCCTTCGGTATTGATTACAAGCCGGTAAAGAACCTCTCCATCTCTGTCTCTCCGGTTTCCTATAAGATGATTCATATCGCCGATACAGCACGCGTGTTATCGACCGACTACGGTTTGGAAGCCGGACAACGAACCCAGCATAATATTGGTTCGTCTGTGCGTATCGAATATACATGGAAACCGGTACGTGAAGTAGCGTTGGAGTCGAAATTCTATTTCTACACCAACTATCAAGACGTGGAATTGGATTTGGAAGTGAATTGCGATTTTATCATCACTCGCTTCATGTCTGCGCGTTTGATTCTGCATCCCCGATATGACACATCCGTCATTATGCAAGGGGATACGCACGCAAAGATACAATTCAGGGAACTACTCTCAATCGGTTTCGCCCATAAGTTCCACTAATTCCTGCCAGCGCTGAAAAGCGGCATGGCCATACTTCCGGATGTTGTATTTAATCTTGGCTACATCCACCTCTTCGCCGAGGTGGCTTTTTGAATAGAACTTATCGGCGTAACAGATAATCTTTTCTTCTAAACTCTGCGGACAATAATCGCGTTCCGGAATAGGCAACTCCTCGCGAACGATCTGCTCTATCGTAATGCCCGTTCCCGTGTGTCGCTCTGCTACCAAAGCATGCTTAGGCAGGCCTTCTTGTCGCAGCAGTTCTGCGCCTAAATAACCGTGTTCGATATACTTATGCGGACCCTTGCAATAAATTTTCGGCGCATCGCAAAAGATGATACCTATATCGTGCAACATCGCCGCTTCCTCAATGAACTGACGATCCACCAAGCCTTGCTCTTCCCATTCCGGATGACGGTCCACTATGGCCAACGCACGGTCTGCCACCTGACGACTATGTGTCACCAGCACGTGCCGCAACTCCGGCGAAGAACCGTAATATTTGTCTATTATAGCAAGGTAATCCACCATTTTTTACCTTTCATTTTTTCCCCTTTCCCCTTTCACCTTTCACCTTTCACCTTTCACCTTTCGTGCAGTCCGTTCAGGAATGCTTTGATATCCATTCTCTTCTTTCCGGGTACCTGCAATTCTTTAATGCTTACAGCGCCTTCTTTGCACGGCACGACGAGTTCACCTTTATCGGCTATTTCTACCGCAAAAATCTTCACGTTCTCAAACGTCTGGCCGTGAATCGTCAAATTGGCCCAGGCTGCAGGGTAGGGACTTAAACCGCGTACGAAGTTCTTCACCTCTTGTGCGGTCTTCTCCGCAAATCGGACCTCGCAGTCTTCTTTGAAGATCTTCGGAGCCGGTTTGAGTTCCGCTATCTCCGGCTGAGGAGTGGTCGGCACTTGAATCCCCTTGTTCTCGCAGTCTATAATCAAATCCACCGTACGGATCACCATGCTCTCGCTCAGCGCCATCAGTCGGTCGTGAACAGAACCTACATTCTCATCTTCGCCGATAGCAATCCGCTCCTGCAAAATCATATTTCCCGTATCGATCTCATGCTTCAGCATGAAAGTCGTCAGTCCTGTTTCTTTCTCTCCGTTCATGACCGCCCAGTTGATCGGCGCTGCACCGCGGTATTGGGGCAGTAACGAACCATGGATATTAAACGTACCTAAACGCGGCATGGCCCATACCACTTCCGGTAACATGCGGAAAGCTACAACAATCTGCAAATCAGCCTGATAACTGCGCAACTCTTCTACAAAAGCCTCGTCTTTCAACTTCTCGGGTTGCAATACCGGTAGTCCTACCTCCAGCGCGTATTTCTTCACGTCCGAATATTGCAACTGGTGACCGCGACCGGCCGGCTTATCCGGCATGGTCACAACGGCAACTACATTATAACCGCCTTCCACCAAAGCACGCAGACTCGCTACGGCAAACTCCGGTGTACCTAAATAAACTATCCTAAGATCTTTTTTTGTCATTTTTCCGATATTTGGGATCTAAACTCTCCGGTTGTTTTTCTACGACGGGACTCAACGGTCGTCTGTACGCGCGTATAATAAGGTATATACCGAGTGCGATAAACGGAATACTGAGCCATTGACCCATGTTCAACAGGTGATTAGCCTCGAAAGCCTCCTGGTCATTCTTGATGAACTCCAAGCAGAAACGAGTCACGAACACAATCTCCAAGAACACTCCGAGCAGCAGTCCTTCGCGGCGGCGTGCATCGGTGTACAGATACAACGGACCGGTCACGCACAGTGCTACAAAGCAATAGAGCATCTCGTAGATCTGAGTAGGGTGACACGGCACATCGCGATAACTGTCTCCGTTCACGAAGATAAATCCCCAAGGCAGGTCCGTAGGACCTCCGTAGATCTCGCTGTTCATCAGGTTGCCCAGACGAATCAACATCGCTGTGAAGCAAACGCCGATACAAAGACGGTCCAGAATCCATATCCAACTGGTCCCGAACTGAGGGTATTTGCTGTATTTGAATTTATTGAGCAGAATAGCCGCAATAATCAATCCGATAGCTCCGCCATGACTACTCAATCCGCCTTCCCATATCTTAATCAATCGCAGCGGGTTCTCGATATACGGATTGCGATACGTGAATTCCCAGCCAAAGAGGTACCAGGGCTTCCCGTATTGATGCCATTCATAGAACCAACAATGCCCCAGACGCGCACCGATGATCACTCCGGCGGCCATCCAGAAGAACAGCAAATCCGGCCACTCGGCAGGACAGTGCTCCTTTTTGTACATCAATTCATTGACCTTCCAACATACATATAAACCGATGGCCCAGAATAAACCGTACCAACGTATTCCTCCATCCCCGAAATGAATAATCACCGGGTCCACATCCCATGTAATGAAATCTAATATCATTTAATTTTCACCTTTCACTTTTCACTTTTCACCTTTCACCTTTCACTTTTCACCTTTCACCTTTCACCTTTCACCTTTCACCTTTCACCTTCCCTACTTTCCCCAATTAAGTTTGTTGCGGAGGGATTTCAAGAAACTGTTATCGCCTATTTGCACTACTTTCACGGTGTAAGTCGCGCGCTCGATGTGCAGACTCATGTCCGTACTCAGACTCTGACTGCGACCGTCCACCGACACCATATACGAGTCGTATCGGCTCGTCACGCGAATATCAAATTTCCAATCATCCGGTACTACCAGCGGCTTGACCGTCAAACTATGCGGCGCAATAGGTGTGAGGATGATACCACGGCTCTGAGGCACCATCAACGGACCGCCGATAGAGAGGTTATATGCCGTACTGCCCGTAGGCGTAGCGATCACCAATCCGTCCGAATGATAGGTGTGCAGTAATTCGCCGTTCACCTTGGTCTCAATAGTCAGCATGTTCGTCAAACCTTGCTTGAGGATCGCAATCTCATTCAGCGCATTCGGCGACATGATCAGTCCCTCGCGAACTATACCATCCTTGTCTATGATGCTTAAATTCAGCAGACTGCGTTGTTCAATCGTATATTGACCGGCTACCAACTGATTAAGAATTGCATCCAAATCATTAGTCTGTACTTCGGCCAGGAATCCCAAATGACCGCAGTTCACACCCAGGATAGGAATGTTTTTGTTTCCGATAGCAGCAGCGCTCGTCAGGAACGTACCATCACCTCCTACAGAAAGCGCAAAATCAATCGGCTCGCCGTAGATATTCTCCGGTTGCTTCTCTCCATCCCAATTCTCAGGAAAACTCGGATACTCACGCAGGTCCAATTCCTGCCTCAGTTCCTGCGACAGCATCACGTGTACGCCGCGCTCTGACATGAATTGCAATATATGCCGCACCTCTATCAAGGTGTTCGCTTTTAATGCATTTCCAAAAATCGCTATTGTCATAAGGCCACAATACGCTAATTTAAATTTGGCTGCAAAGATAGTGCTTTTTTTTGAAATATGCAAATAATTTGCATTTTTATCGCATTTTGCCGCAATTATGCACTTTTATTTGCATATATGCAATTTTTGTTGTACCTTTGCACCCGCAAAGGTTTAGAACTATGAGTGAAGCATATACATATAGCCCCTCTTCTGCGGAATGTCGTAATATTTTTACGGCATCTTGCGTAGAGTCCGCTGCTGCAGCATTGAAACAACCGGTAGAGGAAGTGTATCGCCGAATGGCGCGCGTCAATTTGATCGATGAATACATCATCCCTTGTTACGAAGTGCTTCACAGCGAGAGTCGCGAAAATGTAACCAAAGATATTGTATATACCCTCGAATTGTGGGAGAAAAAACAAGGCGTATGATAGAAGTTTATCATGGTGGTACAGAGCCCATTATGCATTTTAAGGAGGCTATCCTATGTTAAGCGATGTATTGATGTGGAATAAAATCGGGCGCGTAGTTACGCGTATCAGCGAGCGCAAAGGCATCAGTGCCTCGCGTGCTTTTGAGTTGTTCTATACCTCTCAATTAAGCAAAGACCTCCACGACCCATCTACAGGTTTATACCTTATGGGCGACGAATATCTCGCGCAAGCGATATAATAACCGTCGCTTGCCGCGGAACGTTAGAAAATACTGCTGGCCTTGACAGCATAACAAATAAAGCAAGGACATGTTATAATTATAGCGTTTGCTTTATTTGAGGATTTGTTCATTTCTCGACAACTTGAATATCTCTTTCCAAGAATATTGCAAATCGCTCACGTACAGCGTGGGCTTTTTGCGTATATTGGAAGAGATGGGAGTCGAGACCCGAACAAACCAATATAACAAAAAGTTCACGTTTTTGTGTGTTTAAAATCAATAAATATTAACAATTAAAATCCAAACATTATGAAAAAGTTATTCTTATTTTTGATGATGTTGTTTGCATGCAATGTGCTGCATGCACAAAGCATCATTAGTGATGAAGTGACGTCTGATGGCCTGAGAATGGTAATTGGCGAGACTGTTGCAGCAAGAGATTTAAAAGACAAACAGGTATTTTTTGTTGGACTGTCTGCTCTGCAAAAAGATTCTATAGAGATATGGATGTTATCAGTGAAGGTGATAGAATGGGGGGCCTATCGCATCAATAAAGGTAATATACTTTTACTGAAGACTATGAATGATGAGGTGATTCAACTGCAGGCTGATGGCGACTATGATGCAACAGTTCGTAATGTACATACAGAGCCTTTCGTATATTCGGATTATTCAGTAACTGCGCATTATCCTATTACCAAAGAAGACATTCTTAAATTATGTGGCGGCGTGAAGAAAATTAGACAAGAAGTTAGTTTGGGCGAAACACACGATAAAGATTATAAAAAGGATAAAATTGGCGCAATTCTTACTACGGAAGTAAATCTGTTGTTCAAAGCTTTAAAAGAGAAGAAAAGCATCTATGATGGTTTTTAAAAACTTGTTGTAACTAAGTTCATTTTAAGTTACGTATTTGCAGCAACTTAGATCGAGTCACTTCTTGTGGCTCGATTTATTTTTTTTGCTTTTATTTATAATTTAATGGCATACAAATTTGCATATATCAAAGAAAAGCAGTACCTTTGCACTCGAATTATGGACTTTGAACGACGGTCGAACGACGGTCAAGCGACAGTCAAGCGACAGTCAAAGCCAACGTACAGCCAACGTCGCCCCGAAAATAAGCCAAAATTTATGTACTATACTATATTATATATTCATATATAATATACTTTCTAAACACTGTGTTTTTTTTGTTTTTTCTTGCATATATGCAATTTTTGTTGTATCTTTGCAGCGGATTTCAAAATACTCGACATGACAAAACTGAGTGTAAACATTAATAAAGTAGCTACGCTGCGTAATGCGCGTGGGGGTAATCTGCCTGATGTTCAGCGCTTTGCGGTGGACTGCGAGTTGTTTGGCGCGCAGGGCATTACGGTTCATCCGCGTCCCGATGAGCGGCATATTCGTAAGGAGGATGTATATCAACTGAAGTCGATGGTAACCACGGAGCTGAATGTGGAGGGTAATCCGACGGAGGAGTTTCTGGCGCTGGTTTCGGACATCCGTCCGACGCAGGTGACGCTCGTGCCCGATGATCCGAACCAGTTGACCTCGAATCACGGTTGGGATACCCGTCGGCATCTCGATTTCCTAAAGGGCGTAGTCAACCAGTTGCACGATTATCGTATTCGCGTGAGTATCTTCGTGGATCCCGATCCGGTGATGGTAGAGTACGCTTTGCGTACGGGAGCCGACCGCGTGGAACTGTACACAGGTCCTTACGCCGAGTTGTTTACGACCGATCCGAAAAAAGCCATCGAGAAATATCGAGCTGCAGCAGAGAAAGCGCACGAGTTGGGTCTCGGTATGAATGCGGGTCATGACCTGAACCTAAAGAACCTCAAGCCCTTCGTCAAGGCCTTCCCTTGGACCGCGGAGGTTAGTATCGGCCATGCCATCATTTGCGATGCCTTGTATCTTGGCATACAAGAAACTATTCAAGAATATTTAGATCTTTTAAAATAATATGTTATTTCAAATTGACACAACAGCCCTGGAAGAGGTGCTGATTCCGGCGGAAGAGCCCGTACAAGAGTCTATTAACCTGTTCGAAATGGCGCAATATGGCGGATGGATCATGATTATCCTTGCTATCTTGCTGGCCGGAGCTTGTTATATCTTCATCGCTCGTATGGTAGTGATCAAACAGGCGACACGCGAAGATAAATCGTTCATGGATCGCATTCGCGATTATATCCATGAGGGTAAGATTGATTCAGCGCTGAATCTATGCAAGCAGACAGATACTCCTTCTGCGCACATGATAGAAAAAGGTATCACGCGTATCGGCCGTCCGATGCAGGATGTGCAGGTGGCTGTGGAGAACGTCGGAAACCTCGAAGTAGGTCGTTTGGAGAAGGGCCTTGTTATCATGGCTACGATAGCTGCAGGAGCCCCGATGCTCGGTTTCCTCGGCACGGTTCTGGGTATGGTTCAGACCTTCTATAACATGGCGCAGACCTCGGGTGGTATCATCGAGATGAGTGCCCTCTCGACCGGTATGTACCAGGCGATGGTAACTACCATCGGCGGTCTGATAGTAGGTATCCTGGCGATGTTTGCTTATAACTTCCTGGTAGCTCGTATCGACCGCGTGGTTCGTCTCTTGGAGAGCCGCACGATGGAGTTTATGGATTTGTTGAACGAACCCGCATAAGGTGTTATGGCATTAAAAAGACGAAATAGGGTAGAAGCTGGATTTGCGATGAGTTCCATGACGGACCTCGTGTTCCTCTTGTTGCTCTTCTTTGTGATGGCATCTACGATGTCTTCGCCGAACGATATCAAGATTAATCTGCCGACATCCCGTGCGCAGAAAGCGACTCGTCCGCAAGTGGCGAAAGTGTCGATCGATAACCTCGGAAATTACTTTGTGGCGCTGGGCAAGGAGAAACCGGTTGCCGTCGATCCGGAGAGTCTGGAGGGTTACCTCAGTGGTATCCAGGCGTCGGACTCCACGATGTATATCGCGCTGCATGCCGATGAGGATGTGGCATATAAAGAAGTGGTTCGTGTGCTCGATATCGCCAATGAGCATCATATGAAACTGGTAGTAGCTACCAAGAGATAAGAGCTAAGAGCCGAGAGGTAAGAACTAATAGTTTAATGACAAAAAAACAAGAACGACATATTGTAGCGTCTATCGGTACTCTGCTGTTTCTGGCTATCGTGTTTCTGCTGCTGTGGTTGATTAAGTTGCATGCTTACCAGCCGGAGCAGGAAGAAGGTATCGAAGTGGCGTTCGGCGAAGTGGAAGAAGCGGGAGGATACATGGCGGAGCAATCCGAAGCAGTGCCTCTGCCGACTCCTGAACCTGCTGCACCGGATGTGGCTTCTGCACCTTCCGACAACGACTTGATGACCTCGGAGGACGAAGAGACACTGGCTTTGCGTAAAGCAGCCGAAGAGGCCGAGAAAGCACGCAAACAAGCGGAGGCAGAGAAGCAGCGTAAGGCGCGCGAAGAACAAGCCCGTTTAGAGGCGGAGCGCAAAGCACGCGAAGCCGCTGAAGCTGCCGAACGTGCTAAACAAGCCGAAGCCATCGCGAAGGCAAATCAGTTTGGCTCGCTCTTCGGGCAATCCGGTAACTCCTCCGGTTCCGGCGACAGCCAAGGTGCCGGACAGAAAGGCAATCCGGTAGGACATGGTTCCAGCGGAGGTAATAACTGGACCTTATCCGGACGAAATATCAAAGGTACCCTTCCGCAACCGTCTAATGACTTCAAGCAGGAAGGAAAAGTTGTGGTACAGATACGTGTCAACGCGGCGGGAAATGTGATTGAAGCAACCGTTAAAGGCGGAGACGTATCGGACAAACAAACCCAACAAATCGCGCTCGATGCAGCACGCAAAGCGAAGTTCACCGAGGGCGATCATGATCAGATCGGAACAATCACCTATATATTCAAGTTAAATTAGAAATTTAACATTTTAGATTTTAGATTTAAGATTTATGAATTATCTCTTTTTGGACAATGGTTTCGAAGAAATCGAGGCTATCACAACCATCGATTTGTTACGTCGCGCTAAGATTGCTGTGACGACCGTCTCTATCACCGGAAACCCGATGGTTCTCGGCGCACATAATATTGCGGTCGAGGCAGACGGACTGATTGAACGAATTGACTTCTCCGATGCTGAGATGCTTATCCTGCCGGGTGGGCAAACCAAACTCGGTGAGTGTTCCGCTTTGTGCGAACTGCTCGTAGAGCATAATAATGCCGGCAAACTGATTGCAGCGATCTGTGCTGCGCCTATGGTACTCGGTAAACTCGGTATTCTCAAAGGCAAACAGGCAACCTGCTATCCGGGCTGCCAAGAACCTTTAGGTGAAAGTTATGTGGGTGGTCTGGTAGTAGAATCGAAAAATATCATCACGGCCAAAGGCCCGGGTTTGAGTGCCGATTTTGCGTTCTGTATCATCGAGCGTCTTGCTTCTTCGGAAGTAGCGGATGCGGTTTATGATGCTGCGCAGTATTAGATAAATTACACACATAAAGAGTGGTAATCAATCTCTATTATTCATCTTTTAATCGTTATTATTATGAAAAAGAACGTAATGAAAGTGTTTGCAGTTGCCATGGCAGTTGCATTCTTGACCGCTTGTTCCGCAAGTCTCGACAGCATGTTGAAGGACTATGAAGCAGCTTGCAAGAAGGGCGATGCTGAGAAGGCAGAAGAGATCATGAAGAAAATTGACGAGAAATTCCCGGATGCAGAATTGACCGAGGAGCAACAAGAGCGCGTAGCTACGGCTACTCTGCAACTGCTCTTTGGCGGCGCTGAGGACTAATCAACGCAAGCCTGCAATCTTGTGCAGTTGAACGCTGAGACGCCAGAACGGGTGTAAGAGAATATAACGAACGGTCTCGTCGAGATTATCGTTTTTATCATCCGACCACTCGTCTATACCGCTCTCCATGAGCAAGTCTCCGTTATATCGTAGGGGCTGTAACATCCAATGTTCAGCCTCTATTTTTGTGCGCCAAATATCGGGATCGTACGTACCGGTGAACACCACCTTCACTTCGTTCGCTTTCTGTAAAGCCAAACGGGAAGGAATTTCACCCTTCTCATGAGGTTGCGGATGTGGGAGGGGAATCATTTTAGGCGAGCAGGTGATCCAATCAATACCTTCCGGAAGCGGATGGGTCCCGTTGGTCTCGATGCAGATATAAAAACCCGCCTGATGCAGCGCATCGATTAGCGCTTTATCGACCTGCAGACTCGGTTCTCCTCCGGTCAGCACGCACATCTTACGCCGCTCGTTAGGCACATCGTATAACGAAAGCATCTCATTGACAATCTGCTCGGCTGTCATCTCCGTATATTCCGCAAAATCCGTGTCGCACCAGGGACAACGAAGATTGCAACCGCTGAAGCGCACAAACACAGCCGGGATGCCCGAATGAGCTCCCTCGCCTTGCAGCGTAAAGAATATTTCGTTAACTTTGTACAATGATTAATGATTAATGAATATCTCGCAAAAAATATTCATTGTTAATTATTCATTATTCATTTTTCATAAATCGCGATATTTCCTTCGGATTCTTGGACGGAGACCTTATAGCAGTTCTCTACATGGTCGCAGATCCAGCGCGCGATATTCTCGGCCGAAGGATTGACGTCCAACACCTCGTTGATATACTTATGATCGAAGGTGTCCTTTACGACTTTCTTGATGTGGGTGAAATCGGTCACCATGCCATCTTGATTCAACTCCTTCGCCTTGCAATAGACGACAATGATCCAGTTATGGCCGTGCAAGTTCTCGCACTTGCTTTCGTACGACAGCATTAGGTTATGTGCCGCCGAAATCTCTATTCTTTTTTCTACGTAATACATCATTTCATCATTTTATCATTCCACCATTAACAATCATAGATTGTTTTATCCTCAATTCCGGCTTGAGCCAGCGCTTCTTTGCGTTCGCGACACGTACCGCACACACCGCAGTGATGCTCTCCGCCTTTATAGCAACTCCAGGTCTCCGAGTAATCCAGATTTAACTCCTTGCCTTTCGCCGCTATCTCCGCTTTCGTTAGGTGCGTGTAGGGCGTGAGTAACTGCACCCCGTTCCAGGTGCCGAAATGAATGGCGTTATTCATTGCCTCCACGAACTCCGGTCGACAATCCGGATAAATCGTGTGGTCCCCTGCATGGTTTGCCAGCATGACATATTGCATCTTGTTATTCTCCGCAATACCGGCTGCAATAGATAGCATAATGCCGTTACGGAAAGGCACGACGGTCGATTTCATGTTCTCTTCGTCATAGTTATCTTCCGGAATAGCATCCGCTCCTTCCAACAAAGAGGATTTGAAGAACTGCTTGATGAATGGCAGACGAACGACCATATGAGGAATTCCGAGTCGCTCACAATGGAGTTTCGCGAACTCTAACTCGCGGTCATTATGATTGCTGCCATAGTGAAAACTAACGGCCATGCCGATACGATATTGATACTCGTACAACATCGTTGTCGAGTCTAAGCCTCCGGAGAGAACGATCAATGAATCTTTCATGAATGGGAATGTTTAATGTTTCGTGTTTAGGGTAAATTGCTCGCGCAAACGCTGCGCTTTGAGATCCTGATGATCTGCATCCGCATAGTTGGCAAAAGGATAGATACTGATACCTCCGCGGGGCATGAAATAGCCGACTACTTCGAGGTACTTCGGGGCCATCAATTGCACCAGATCCTTCATGATGATATTCACGCAGTCTTCATGAAAATCACCGTGGTTGCGGAAGGAGAAGAGATAGAGTTTCAGACTCTTGCTCTCTACCATGCGCTCACGCGGGATATAACTAATGTAGAGATGACCAAAGTCCGGCTGACCGGTTTTGGGACATAGCGTCGTGAACTCGGGACAATTGAACGTCACGAGATACTCGTTCTCAGGATGTTTGTTCGGGAAAGTCTCCAGCACGCCCGGGTTGTAGTTATCCGAATACTGCACATGCTGGTTGCCAAGGAGTGTAACTCCATCTAATTCATTTTCTGTTCGCATTGTTTTCAGTTTTTTGATGAGAGGAAAAACAGTAGCTCTCTATGGATTATTGAATTTTGATTCCTGTAATGGTGTATTTGTTATTGCCTCGGATAATAACAATCTGTCCGTTCTGCCATTCTTTGCGCACAAGAGCGGTCTCGTCTTCCGTCTGATCGATACCCTCTTTGCGCCACAGACGAATCGAGAACGTATAGGCACGACGACTGATATAATCCGTCACGACAAAGGTCTTGGGAACATACGGACAGAAGCGCAAATCCACCTCTTCATTCGGATAGACGTGCGAATAGTCCGGGTCCGCCAAAGTGATCTCCGGCTGTACGGATCGCAGGCTATCCATGGCTTTGAACTCCTCCGCGTCCATCGCCAACTCAATCGTGTTCTCCGCTTGGTTAATCTGCGCATCGAAACCTTCTATGCTGAAAGCCGATATCTCCAGGAACGGCAAGTCTATATCTACTTTCTCATCGCTCATGAGATACGACATGATATTTAGAATCAGTTTTTTCCCTTCATCACTAAGATAGTACGCACCGCTCATGGCAATAGGAAGGCAGATATACTTGTTCCCGCCGCGCATCTCCGCCGGAATCTCGTGAATGCTGGTTTGCGGTTCACCAACGCCGTAAAAGTCTTCGATACTCTGCGTGTATGCGGTCGCCAGACACCACGTGCCCGGTAAATCAACCTGAATCGGCATCAGACCTCTCTCCTCCATGTCGTCCAGAATACTTATCCTGCTGCCTGTTTCCAAATTGTCAAATCCTTTAAAGATAGGGTGCTCGGGATGCTCTACATAGATATCGAAGCACTTGTTGTCGCTGCTCTCCCATGTGCCTGAATGGGGTTCGCCCCAATTTAAACGTCCTTGCGCATAGGTAAATCCTTGCATATTCAGCACCGGAATCCGCCCGCCGCGAATAAGATTCAGAACGGCTTCGTTGTCCGCATCGGCGTTCTCCGAGACCACCGCAGCATCAAAATCCGCTAACTGAACAGTACCCAAATCGGCCTGTTTGCAGATCGTCACGTCATAACCCTTATCCGCCAACAACTTCGCTATCGGCTCCTTATCTACGCTCCCCAGATCTTTGCAGGCTACCAAAATTGCTTTCGTCTCCGCAAAGCTACCGCAAGCCATGAGAACCATGACAAATAGTATCCAATATTTCTTCATTCCGTTTCGCATACGTTTCCTGTTTTCTTGCGCCCGATATAGGCACACGGGCACAATTCAGGCTGCAAAGGTACAACAAAAATGGGATATATGCAAATTTATTTGCAATTTTTGTAGAAAAATGTAATCTGTACTTGCATATATCAAAAAAAAGTAGTACCTTTGTGCGGTTTTTTATGGAGCCAAACTATCTTTACGTATAATAAACAATTATTTGAATACAATGCAAAAAAAATTTTTATCTGTAGCGCTTTGCCTTTTTGCAGCGCTTACAATGACCGCACAAGAGGTGGATAAAGCCAAGGTGACTACTAATGCAGACGCGGCTGCCAAAGCAGGCGCAGATCTGAAGAAACTGGAGGCTGGAGAGAAAGCTTGGAAATTCGACGGTACCGTCGGACTCAATGCCGCCGCAACAGGCTTGGTCAACTGGGCTGCCGGTGGTAAGAACAATGTGAACGGCATCGCCTATGCGAAACTACACTTGTTGTATCACAAGAACGCGATTGCGTGGGAAACCAATTTCGATACCGATTTCGGGTTGACTTGGATTGATCAGAAGGAAGATGCTTTCCAAAAGTCCAGCGATAATATCAAATTGGCTACGAAGTTCGGATGGGAGTTTAAGGAAACCTGGTATTTGACCGTGCTCGGTTCGTTCCAAAGCCAATATGCACTGGGACGCAATTATAAGGATGGCTATAACCCCATTATTTCCAAGTGGCTTGCTCCTTCCTATACGGATGTCTCGGTTGGTATTGATTGGAAAAAGAGCTATAAGGGTGCGGACTTCTCCATTTATTTGTCTCCTATTGCCGGTCGTATCACGACTGCTTATATCGGCGACGGCTGGAACACCCGGTATAACAAGGAGTATCAGGATGCTTTCGTTAACGGCGAGATACCTGTAGAGGACTATAACCCGAACTATGATCTCCGTCAGGATTTACAAAGCACAATTGGTACCTACCGCTATGATGACAATGGAGAAAAAGTTTGGTGTAATGCCCGTGCAGAGTTCGGTTTGAGTTTCAAGGGAGCTATCGCTTATACGTACAATGATTTCAAGATCAGTACCACGCTGGCGCTCTTTACCCCGTACGCAGGCAAGGGCTTCGATTTGAAAGAAGTATATGACAAGAAATACGGCGAAGGTGCGTGGGATGCGCTTCCTGAGGTGGATCGTTACTTCAAATACTCCAATAAGAATCGTCAGTTCGGACTCTTTGATGTAGATTGGGATGTAGCCTTGAGTTATCAGTTCCTCAAATGTCTGCAGGTAACTCTTCAGACAAGTTTGAAATACTATCCCGGTACGCTTATTGCGAACAAAGACGGTGTTGAAGCAGAGCGTGTACAGTTCAAAGGTATCATCGGTCTCGGCGTAGGATACTCATTTTAAATGATGGGTTGAGCCGCTTCGCTAAATGATGAATTGATGAAAGCCCTTTCCGAACTTTCGCGGAATTTGCACACCTTACTGGAGCGCTATCAGGCGTTGCAGCAGGAGAATGCGGCTTTGAAGGAAGATATCGAGCGGCAGCGGCAGGAGTTAATTCGCACACATGGTGAGTTGCTGGAACTGCAGCAGAAAAACCGTCGTCTGGCTACTGCAAACGCCATGACTTCGGCAGAGAATGCGGAAGAAGCAACGAAACGAATAAATGCCATCATCGCGCAGGTCGATCGGGCCATCGCTGTATTGAAAAAATAACTGAATACTGAAAACTGAATACTGAATACTGAATGCTGAATGCCGATTTCTGACAAACAACATATAAATCTGCATCTGGATGCCCACACGGTGGGTCTTGATGTGCCGTTGGATCAAGAGCCGAATTATCGCCGTGCCGCGGAGTTGCTCAATAAGCGCTATCAGTATTATTTGAAGTTGCGCCCGAATGCTTCGACGGAGCAGTTATGGATGTACACGGCATTGGAAGTAGCTGTTGCGTTGCAGTCTGATGTGCGCGAAAAGAGTCTCGAACCTGTAGAGAAAGAAGTGAAAGAACTAAACGAAGAAATACTTCGTATTTTAGAATCATAATTAATTAAATCAACCAACAATCATGTTAGTCCCCATTTTATGTGTAGTAGGAGGTATCCTTTTAGGAGCCGGAATCTACTTCCTCATTACGCGCTTGGCAGCCGCTAACTTAATCAAGAAAGCGGAAGAAGAAGCGGAGGTAATGAAGAAAAACAAGATTGTTGAGGCTAAAGAGAAATTCATCGCCCTGAAGTTGGAGCACGACAATAGTGTGCGTGAGCAAGACAAACGCTTGCAACAGCAAGAACAACGCTTGCAGCAACGTGAGCAGCAGCTCAACCAGCGTCAAGGAGATGTACAACGCAGCCTCAACGAAGTGAATCAGAAAGTGCAACAAGTGGAGCAACGTCAACAAGCGCTGGATTATAAGCAGCAAGAGGTAGAGCGGATGCACCATGAGGCGGAGAAACAGTTGGAGCAACTGAGCGGCATGAGTGCCGAAGAGGCTAAGAAACAACTGGTAGAAGCGCTTAAAGATGAAGCCAAGACAGCTGCTATGTCCTATGTCAATGAGATTATGGACAATGCGCGTCTGGAGGCCAATAAAGAGGCAAAGAAAATCATCATTCAGACCATTCAACGTGTAGCGTCTGAGACCGCAGCAGAGAGTACCGTTTCGGTCTTCCATATCGAGAATGACGAAGTGAAGGGCCGTATCATCGGTCGTGAAGGACGTAATATCCGTGCGCTCGAAGCTGCTACGGGTGTGGAGATCGTCGTAGACGATACCCCCGAAGCGATCACTCTTTCTGCTTTCGACCCCGTGCGTCGTGAGATAGCTCGCCTGGCATTGCATCAACTGGTGCAGGACGGTCGTATTCACCCCGCGCGTATCGAAGAAGTGGTTGCGAAAGTGACCAAACAGGTGGAAGAAGAGATTATCGAAGTAGGTAAACGTACGACGATCGACCTCGGTGTACACGGTCTGCATCCGGAACTCATCCGTCTGGTAGGTAAGATGAAATATCGTTCTTCTTACGGCCAGAACCTCCTCCAACACAGCCGCGAGACCGCAAACTTATGTGCGGCGATGGCAGGTGAATTAGGACTTAACGTCAAGGCTGCCAAACGCGCCGGTTTATTGCACGATATCGGTAAAGTAGCGGATGAAGATGTCGAACTGCCGCACGCAGAACTCGGTATGAAACTCTGTGAGAAATACGGAGAGAAACCCGATATCTGCAATGCAGTAGGTGCGCACCACGACGAATGTGAGATGAAGAGTCTCATTGCGCCGATCGTACAGGCTTGTGATGCGATCTCCGGAGCTCGTCCGGGTGCACGTCGTGAGATCGTGGAGAGTTATGTGAAGCGTCTGAATGACCTGGAGAATATGGCGATGTCCTTCCCGGGTGTTGTGAAGACTTATGCCCTTCAGGCCGGTCGTGAACTGCGCGTGATCGTAGGAGCCGATAAGATTTCCGATAAAGACACCGAACTCCTCTCCTTCGATTTGGCAAAACGTATCCAAGACGAGATGACTTATCCGGGACAAGTCAAGGTGACTGTCATCCGTGAGGTGCGTGCAGTCAATGTCGCTAAATAATCAGCCAAGCTTGGCTGATATAACAAAGGACTTCCGCTTTTCGTGGAAGTCCTTTGTTATAGGTAGAAGTCCTTTGTTAGTTCTTGATAGAAGAAACTTCGGCCGCCGTTTTTGTCCTCTATGAAGCAGCTGGAGTAAAAGCATATATACGGCATTTTACGGGCTTCGAGTTTTCTAAAATACATGATGACGCGTTTGGGCGGCTGACCTTCTTTGATGGATATACGGAGCATACTCACGCAATAAAGGAAAGATTCCTCCTTCGGGGAATACTTGGCCGACAACGCCAAGCGGGTAGCTACCCCAACCATCTCTTCTTCCGCAGAAGCAGGTAGAATGAGGGTTAGTACCCCTTCCGGTTTAAGCAGCCTCGTACTGTGGATAAGCAGATCTTCGTAACTGAGGGTATCCGTGTGTCTCGCCAGTTGGCGGGCTTTGTCGGGGTTCTTGAGGCTGTTTCGGAAATAGGGTGGGTTGGAGACGATGAGGTCGTAATAGTTCCCATTAGAACATTTATCGTTAACCTTTTGCCACTCTTGGAGCGATGAATGGTAAGCCTGTAGCCGGTCAGACCAGGGCGAGGCTGCAAAATTTTCCTTGGCTTGCTCCACTGCGAACGGGTCTATGTCGATCGCATCAATCTGTGCTTGGGATTTCTGTTGCGCCATCATCAGGGCCACAAGTCCGGAACCCGTTCCGACATCTAAAACGTGTGATGGATAATCCGGAAGAGGCGCTTCGCAACCAAGCAGAACACCGTCCGTTCCTACTTTCATCGCGCACTTGTCGTGCCGCACGTAGAATTGCTTGAATTGGAATCCTTCTGATGCCATTATTTCACTATTTCTATATGTTCGTGCCCGCATGAACAACCTTCGTGCTCATGAGCCTCCATCACGCAGTGAACCGTCATATATACGCCGAGCACCAGGAATAGAATCGCACAGATATGTCTGAACCATTTCTCGAACGTCTGCATCTTGCTCGATAACTTCGCGATACTCACCGCGCTGTAACTTACCAGCCATGCAATCAGCATAATCGGCAGGCCCGTTCCTAAACCGAAGACAACCGGCATTACCCAATTCCATGCACTCGGTAAAGTCAACGTGATATCGATCATCGTCAGGAAATACACCAGTCGGTGCGGACAGAAAGCAATTGCAAAGAAGATACCCAGAATGAACGACCATAGCCAACTGGCGTTGGAATCGGCGTTCTGCAGAAACTTACTGATTCCATGGTCGTGCTCATGGTGATGGTGACCGCTGATGAGCAATACCACACCGCAAACTAACATGAAACCCGCTAATATCGGTTCGCCATAATGTCCTAAGATATGCTGAATACCTTCCGTCTGAGCACCCATTAGGAACGGAATACTCAATAGCACATATGTCACTAACTTACCCAACACGAACATCAGTCCGTTCGTAAGCACCTTGCGACGGTTGTTGATCTCTTTGTCGATGTACCCGATTGCTGTGATACTGGTCATCAGCGTACACGGGTCCAATATCGTTAATAATCCTAATAATAAGGCCGTTAATAACTGCATGTCAATCTTCTGATTTTCGTCATTTTCACTTTTGCGGCTGCAAAAGTACTGCTTTTTCCCCATATACGCAAGAGTTTACGAAAAAAATAAGAAAATATTTGCATATCTACAATATTTTTTGTAATTTTGCAGCGCATTTTATGTGAACATAAAAAATTACACACTATATGACTGAATTTAAGTATGCACCGATGTTTCAACTTGGTAAGGATGAAACGGAGTATTATCTGCTGACTAAAGACTATGTTTCGGTCAGCGAGTTTGAAGGACACGAGATTCTGAAAGTGGCCCCGGAGGCTTTGACGCTGATGGCTCAACAGGCCTTTCACGACGTGAGTTTCATGTTGCGTCGTAGTCACAACGAGCAGGTAGCAAAGATCTTGCGTGACCCCGAGGCTTCGGCTAACGATAAATACGTAGCATTGACTTTCCTGCGTAATGCCGAAGTGGCGTGCAAGGGTCAACTGCCGCTGTGTCAGGATACAGGTACGGCGATCATCCACGGTGAGAAAGGACAACAGGTGTGGACGGGCTTTGAAGACGAGGAAGCCCTCAGCCGCGGTGTGTTCAACACTTACACCGAGTGCAATCTGCGTTATTCGCAGAACGCTCCGCTGAACATGTACGACGAAGTGAACACCAAATGCAACCTTCCGGCGCAGATTGACCTGGAGGCTACTGAAGGCGCGGAGTATAAGTTCCTCTGCGTCACCAAAGGTGGCGGTTCGGCGAACAAAACCTATCTCTATCAGGAGACCAAGGCGCGCATCCAGAATCCGGGTACTCTCATCCCCTTCCTCGTGGAGAAAATGAAGAGCCTTGGTACAGCGGCTTGTCCTCCGTATCATATCGCGATTGTGATCGGCGGTACCTCGGCGGAGAAGAACCTGTTGACCGTCAAATTGGCTTCGACCCATTTCTATGACAGTCTGCCTACTTCGGGGGATGAGACAGGACGTGCGTTCCGCGATATCGAGCTCGAGAAGCAGTTGCTGCAAGAGGCCTATAAGATCGGTCTGGGTGCTCAGTTCGGCGGTAAATATATGGCGCATGACGTGCGCGTCGTTCGTCTGCCGCGACATGGTGCTAGTTGTCCGATTGGTTTGGGTGTTTCGTGCTCTGCCGACCGAAACATCAAGTGTAAGATCAACAAAGACGGTATATGGATCGAGAAACTCGATAATAACCCTGCTTCCCTCATTCCGGAGGAGTTACGTCAAGCCGGCGAAGGCGATGCCGTTCGTATCGACCTCAACCAGCCGATGAAGGACGTTTGTGCTATCCTGACAAAATATCCGATTGGTACGCGTCTGAGCCTCAACGGCACGATCATCGTGGGTCGTGATATCGCGCACGCGAAGATCAAAGCGCGTCTGGATGCCGGCGAACCGATGCCGGAGTACCTGAAGAACCACCCGATCTACTATGCCGGTCCGGCGAAGACGCCTGCAGGCATGGCTTGCGGTTCAATGGGTCCGACGACGGCCGGTCGTATGGATCCGTACGTCGATGAGTTCCAGGACCATGGCGGTTCGCTCATCATGCTCGCAAAGGGTAACCGTTCCATCGACGTCACCAACGCTTGTCAGAAACATGGCGGTTTCTACCTCGGTTCCATCGGTGGTCCTGCAGCCATCTTGGCGCAGAACAACATCAAGTCCATCGAGTGCGTCGAGTACCCGGAACTGGGCATGGAGGCAATCTGGAAGATTGAAGTGAAGAACTTCCCGGCATTCATCCTCGTGGACGACAAAGGAAATGATTTCTTTAAGCAACTCAAACCCTGTGCGGGTTGCACAATTCTCTAATGGCAAATAAAAGACGTAAATATAGGTTAGCGATGCTGGACGACACCACGCTGCGCGAAGTGTTTCACTTTCGTGTCAGTCTCTTGGGTGCCGTCAGCGTCATTACCATTTCCATCATTGCCTTGATTGTACTGCTGTCCGTACTGATCGTCTATACGCCGATTCGTAATATCTTACCCGGATATAGCGCCAGTTTACGCCAACAACTCATCGATGAGTCTGCACGGGTGGATTCGTTGCAAGCCGATCTTCGTTTGCAGCGTCAGTACTTGGATGTCATCAAAGCCCTCACGGCCGGAGATATCCAGTCCGATAGCGTGCAGAGTCTGGATTCGTTGCAGCGTGTAGAGAAAGTGCAAATCGTATCGCAGCCCAACGAAGCGACAGAAGCGTTCATGGCGCAGTACGAGCAGAAAGAGCGCGATCGTTTGATGCTCTTCTCCTCTACCGCTCCGCGTTTTGTGCGCCAACTCTATCGTCCGGTGCGAGGTATCATTGTGGCTTCGGCTCGTCCCGACCATCATATCTATGGTGTGACGGTTCATGCGGCGAAGAACGAGACCGTGGTGGCTACTACGCGGGGTACCTTGGTGTCGGTAGAACGACTCATGGATGATACCTATGCAGTAACCCTGCAGCATGGCGACATGATGACCTCTTATCGCCATGTAGGACATGTGCTTAAACCGCAAGGCGCGAAAGTGGAGGCCGGTGAGTCCATCGGACTCATGGACGGAGAGCACGACTTGGTTGTCGAACTATGGGATGCGGGTCAGTTTGTGAACCCCGAGGAGGTAATCGTATGGTGAAGCAACTTTGTATCTTAGGTTCGACCGGTTCGATAGGTACCCAGACGCTGGATGTGGTACGTTCTTATCCGGAGCGCTATAGTGTGTATGCTCTCTGTGCGCACCGGAGCATCGATAAACTGGTAGAGCAAGCGTTGGAGTTTCATCCGGAAGTGGTATGTATCGCCGATGAGAGTCTGTATGAACCGCTGAAGGAAAGACTCTCTTCTCTCAACTGCAAAGTATGGGCCGGAGCGCAAGCTATTGCGGAAGTGGTCACGATGCCATCCATTGACATCGTGGTGGCTGCGATGGTGGGATATGCCGGTCTGCAACCGACGATCGAAGCCATCAAAGCCGGTAAGACGATCGCGCTCGCGAATAAAGAGACGCTTGTTGTGGCGGGAGAGATCATATGTGACTTAGCGCTCAAGCATCATACTCCTATCTTACCGGTCGATAGCGAACACAGCGCTATCTTCCAGAGCCTTGTCGGAGAAGACCGCAGCGAGATAGAGAAGATCCTGTTGACCGCCAGTGGAGGACCGTTCCGTACCTTCACGCTCGAGCAGATGAAGACCGTCACAGCGGCTGATGCACTTAAGCATCCGAACTGGGATATGGGTGCGAAGATCACGATCGACTCCGCTTCCATGATGAATAAAGGTTTCGAGGTTATCGAAGCGAAATGGCTTTTCGGGGTGCCGGTAGAGAAGATACAAGTGTTGGTTCATCCGCAATCTATTGTACACTCTGCTGTGCAGTTCACGGATGGAGCTATCAAAGCGCAACTCGGTGCACCGGACATGAGGTTGCCCATCCAATACGCCCTCTCGTTCCCAGAGCGACTGGCTAGTGACTTCCCTCGTGTTGATCTCTTTGCATTAAAGGACCTGACCTTCGAACAACCCGATCTAAACCGCTTCCCGAACTTAGGCTTGGCGTACGACGCTATGCGTCGCGGAGGAAATATCCCGTGCGTCCTCAATGCAGCGAACGAAGTGGTGAACCTTGCTTTCCGCGAAGGACGATGCGGGTTCTTGCAGATGAGTGAGGTCATTGCCGACACGATGGCCAAAGCTACCTTCATTGCCAAACCGACCTATGAGGATTACGTTGAGAGCGATTCGTCTGCTCGCCGAATCGCAGTTGAAAGTTTAAAGTTTAAAGTATAAATTAAAGAGATGATTCAAGCAATTCAATTGATACTCGCCCTTTCTTTTTTGGTGTTGATTCACGAGTTGGGACACTTCACCTTTGCGCGTATCTTCAAGGTGCGTGTGGAGAAATTCTATCTCTTCTTCAACCCCTGGATTAGTATCGTACGCTTTAAGAAGTTCGAAGGAAAATGGCATGTGAAATTCTTTGCGAAGAACGAAGATGAAGAGTGGGCAAAGTATCCGGATAACACGGAGTGGGGTATAGGATGGCTTCCTTTTGGAGGCTATTGCGCGATCGGTGGCATGGTCGATGAGACGCATAAAACAGAAGATCTGTCTGCCGAACCGCAACCTTGGGAGTTTCGGTCAAAACCGGCATGGCAGCGCCTGCTGATCATCCTCGGAGGTATCCTCGTGAACTTCATCGGTGCCCTTGTTATTTTTATCATGCTCCTCTGGCAGTGGGGCCAGGATACCCTTCCGCTCCGTAACATAGACTCGGGATTCTATTACTCCGAACTCATGCTCAACGAAGGATTTGAGCAGCAGGATAAAATCCTCTTTATCAATGGAGAAGAACCGGAGGATCTGAGCGAAGTGGTCAAGTGGTTGATTATCGAAGGTAAGAAAGACGTAACGGTGCAACGTGGAGCCGATACGCTTACGCTCACCATGTCGGATGACCTGGGTACGCGCTATCTCGCGCAGCAGAACGAGTTCGATAAAACGGAGCGTGAGAAGAAACGTGCAGACGGCACCTATACCAAGCGGCATTTCCAACTGCTCTCGTATTGGATTCCTTGTGTGGTAGACACGGTCTTCCCGGACAACGCTGCGGCTTTTGCAGGCCTGCAGAAAGGGGATAGCATTGTATCCATCAACGGTGTCGCGACGCCTTGCAATGAACTGATGAGTCAGGAGTTGCTCAAGCATGCGTGCGACTCGATCACCATCGCGTATTATCGGGACGGTGAGTTGTATTCCGCCAGTGCGTTCTTGGGCGACAGAGGTACGTTAGGCGTAGCGATGCACATGAACTTCCGCTTTGAGCATCAGGATTATACGTTCCTGCAGTCTATTCCGGCGGGCATTCAATACGGATGGAATATCTTAGTGGTGTATGTGAAGCAGTTCCGCCTCGTCTTTACCAAAGAAGGAGCACAATCGGTTGGTGGCTTCGGTGCCATCGGTTCTATGTTCCCCTCGAGATGGAGTTGGGCGGCTTTCTGGGAAATGACAGCTTTCTTAAGCATCATCCTGGCCTTCATGAACTTCCTGCCGATCCCTGCCCTCGACGGAGGATATATCCTCTTTCTGTTGGTCGAAATGATCACGCGCCGCAAACCCAGCGATAAGTTCCTGGAGATAGCAAACGAAGTAGGTTTCTGGCTCTTGTTGGCACTCCTGATCTTCGCAAATGGCAACGATATCTTAAAACTATTCTTCTAAAAACTAAAATCCCAATTATTTTCCCAAGTCGGAAATTTGGCACTGTCGCAAAAATGCACTACTTTTGCATCGTCAAACAAAATGAAGCATGACAATGAAAAGATCAATCACAATTATTGCGCTCTTCCTGCCTCCGCTGCTGTGGGCTAAGAACCCCACGGTCAGCGGATACGTCACGGACGTGCAGACAGGTGAGCGACTCATTGGTGCGACGGTGCAGGACATGCGTTCGGGTGTGGGAACAGTAACGAACGTCAACGGCTTCTATTCGCTGACCATACCATCCGATACCATCCAACTCCAAGCCGGATATGTTGGCTACGACCGAACGCTGTCGGAGACCTTTATGTTGGATGCGGATACGCTTGTTGAGATGATGTTGGTTTCTGCTACGGTGCTTGAGGAAGTGGTGGTGGAAGCTGGACATTCGGTCTCGGGAACGCATTCCGTACAGATGTCTGCTGTCGAGGTTCCCATTTCGCAAATCAAGGGCATCCCTGCTATCGGAGGCGAAGTGGACGTCCTTAAGGCGATTCAGTTATTGCCAGGTGTCCAGTCTGGGGCGGAAGGTTCTGCCGGACTGTATGTACGTGGCGGAGGACCGGATGAGAACCTGATTCTGCTCGATGGGGTGCCGCTCTATTCAGTCAACCATATGCTGGGATTTTTCTCCGTTTTCAATGCCGATGCAATAAAGAACGTGACGCTATACGAAGGCAATTTCCCTGCGCGCTATGGCGGAAGACTTTCTTCTATCATTGACGTAAGACAAAAAGACGGAGATGCCTATGGCCACCATGGCAACCTTACCGTCGGATTGGTTTCTACTAAGTTGAGTGTCGAAGGACCCCTTTACTGGACAAAAGACGAATGGCGCAAGTACCGCAACAAAGAGGCCGTCAAAGGACAAACTACATTCAATATCTCTGCGCGTAGAACGCTGTACGATCTTTTCATTGCTCCTATTGCAGCGATTGTCTCCTCTAAAGAGAGCAATGGAGAACAAGTTGCAACGGCGGGCTATTATTTCTATGACCTCAATGCAAAACTGACTCATACCTTCTCCGAAAACGACAAACTCAGCGGTTCGTTTTATATGGGGGACGATGTGATCTATGCGCGAATCAAACAGAACGAATCCGCTTCTGCCGGCTCTGATGTCGGGTTTATGAGAATGCGTTACAATTGGGGAAACCTCTTTGCGGCGGCGAATTATGAACATCGTTTTAACGGACGGATGTATAATACCTCCCAAATCAGTTATACCCGTTATAAATACAAACTCGGGTTGACGGAAGAAATGGATAGCAAAGCGGCCAAAGAGCATATCGAAGTAGGGATGGATTACAACTCCTATATCATGGATCTCATGGCGCAAACCAATTTTGAGTGGCGCCCGAATAATAGGCATGAGGTCCATTTCGGCGGTAACTATACATTCCATACCTTTCGTCCGCAGGTAGGGCGCGTGCAGGCTTCTCAAAAAACGGACAGCACGTCAATGACCATTGATTCCACCTTTTCCATAGGAGGGACCAATTATGCCCATGAAGCGAATCTGTATATCGAGGATACCTATACTCCCTGCTCGTGGTTCAAACTCAATGTCGGTCTTCATGCCTCGCTTTTTCATACCGACAACACTACGTATCCTTCCATTGAACCACGTGTGGGTATGAGGTTCCTGCCGCACAAGGATGTGGCAATCAAGATGAGTTATGCCTATATGAGTCAATATGTGCATATGCTCTCCAATTCTTCTGTATCTCTTCCCACTGATCTCTGGGTGCCTGTGACGGCGAAGATTCCTCCGATGCACTCGATGCAGGCTGCAATTGGAATCACCTATAATGTCCTTAATCAAGTCGAATTGTCGGTCGAGGGCTACTACAAACGAATGATCAACCTCTTGGAATACAAGGACGGTGCTTCCTATATGACCAGCAAGAACTGGCAGGAACTGGTCTGCGTCGGAGACGGTTGGAGTTACGGAGTACAGTTTCTCGCGCAGCGTAAGGTCGGACCGGTTACTGGATGGATAGGATACACGTGGTCGCGGACGATGCGCCAGTTCAACCGCGAGGGACAGGTCATCAACTATGGCAAACCCTTCCATGCCAAATACGACCGTGAGCACGACCTCAGTGTCACACTCCAATACCAAATCAACAAGAAATGGGAAGTGGCTGCAACCTTTATCTATGGAACAGGTACGCGCGGAACGGTTCCGTTGCAGAAATACGACGACCCTCTCATTAATACCTTGACGGGAAAAGGGCAAACGGGCACTTTGCCCAACGTCTATTTTGTGAGTGAACGCAATAATTATAAAATGCCGGATTATCATCGTTTGGACTTAGGCGCTACGTGCCATCTGCCGGATAAGAAACACTCCGGCTGGGAACACATATTGAATATCGCAGTATATAACGCTTACTGCAATTTCAACCCCTTCTTGGTCTATCCACGGGGAAATAAGTTGTACAAACTCAGCCTCTTCCCGATTTTGCCGAGTCTTAGTTACACCTTCAAATTCTGATTGTCATGTGTCGTAAAATATACATATTTCTATTTGCACTCTGCGTAATCGCGTGCGAGAGGGAGATTCCGTATAATGGTGAGTATCAGAATGCCAAAATGGTGATCCACGCCGTTGTTAACTCAGGTGAAGATTCGCTTACCTGCTATATCGGGCGTTCCTATTTCTTCTTGGATACCAAACCAAGCACTCCCGAGGTACTTGATAGCCTGACTATCACTTTGAATGGCACTTCTGGTAACTACGCGATTATCCGTGATTCCGTGGCGGGCACAGCGCATCATCTGCGTCTCGCACGACCCATTGAGGCAGGGGACACTCTGCGCTTGCAAGTCACTCATCCTACCTTCGGAACGGCTACGGCTCAGGAAGTGGTCCCGCCGGATTATGTACCGCAAGTGGTGGAGACTGTTTGGGAGAAAGGAACGGAAACCCGAGATAATAATTACCGGATACGCCTTCGTTTGCCGGACTATCCGCTCGACGACAAGATCGTGAAGATGAGGGGTTTTACTTATTCTACGATCACCACAATAAGACCCTTTTTTGACAAGGACCGTGTTTTTGTCCGTTGGGACACCATCGTGTTATCTCGGCAAACGAATGTGATGTTCACTACAGATGAAATGTTTGCCTTGTATAACAAGTACGATCAGGAAAGAGGATACTTGTCTTATGAATTGAGTTTCGCCACGGATTACCCTTCCGGCAAGGAGTTTGAACTGACTTTTACGCTGGTAGCTTCCTATGAAAAGTGGTGGGGAGAAGAGCCGTATCGCTATTACCAAACCTATACATTGGATTCCTGTGATATGACCTTTGACCTGACAAGCGATGCATACGACCTCTATTACAATTCGATGGTTGCATATATGGGCTTGAACGATCAGCGTCAGAGTGAATTTGACCTGGGGCAGATATTTACAGAAATGCTCGGACAGGAAGAACCGATGCCCGTTTACTGCAATATAGTGAACGGATTTGGGGTTCTGGCAAGCAAAACAAGAACTAAAATTAAAATCAAATAATGGATTATTTTGTGCATGAGTCGTCCTACGTGGACGAAGGTTGCCAAATAGGGAAGGGCACCAAAATCTGGCATTTCAGCCATATCATGTCCGGATGTATCATCGGCGAGGACTGCAATATAGGCCAGAATGTCGTCATTTCACCCGATGTGGTACTCGGACGTAACTGTAAGATCCAAAATAACGTTTCCGTTTATACCGGCGTACGTTGCGAGGATGATGTGTTCCTCGGACCTTCAATGGTCTTTACCAATGTCATCAACCCTCGTGCTGCCGTCAGCCGAAAAGACGAATATCGTCAGACGATTCTCAAGAGAGGTGTCTCCGTCGGCGCAAACGCCACAATCGTCTGTGGTCACACGCTTGGCGAATACTGCCTCATCGGCGCCGGTTCGGTCGTTACAAAAGATGTACCTCCTTACGCCCTCATGGTCGGCAACCCCGCACGGCAAATAGGATGGGTGAATGCTCATGGAGATAAATGTGCTTCCCTCGAAGAAGCGATGAAAAACTGAAAACTGAATACTGAAAACTGAATACTACAATGATACAACGAATTCAAACACTTTATTTATTGGCCGTAGTGGCATTGGGTATAGCCCTGATATGGCTTCCCGTAGTGGAGTTTGTAACACCGGAAGAAGCCTCGGAATTGCAAATCTGGGAGATGACCGCCATAGGGGGAGTGCCCTTGCAGGGACTTTGGGGATTGTTGGTAGCAACCCTGCTGATTCCGGCGCTTGCACTCGTGGATATCTTTTTGTTCAAAAAACGTATCCTTCAGGCGCGTTTGAATATCTTCACCGCTATGCTTTGTCTGGGCTATTATGGAGTGCTGGCGATCTATATATGGCAGGCTAAACTGGCTTTAGGCGTAGATTGGCATATCATGCCTTGGGCTTCTTTCCCGCTCGTATGTTTTGTATTAACCATCATGGCTACCCGCCGAATTCTCAAAGATGAGGCACTCGTGCGTGCGGCCGATAGAATCCGATGAATATGAGTATCTTAAATACGATCCTTCTCCAGGTTCCCGCACCTACACCTGAGCAGATTGAAGCTAAGCGGGACTCGATCCGTGCGGGAGCACGCATGATGATTGAAACGGCGAAAACAGACCCCGAGACGTTCTGGCAGGAGGTCGGCAAAGCTGCATTGAATTTTGGTATTAAAGTGCTGGCAGCGTTCCTCATCTTCATCGTCGGTATTCTGCTCATCCGCTGGATTCAGAGACTTCTTAAGAAAGCGTTTGAGCATCGAAAGACGGAGCAGACCATCGCCTCCTTCGTGTCGTCCTTCGTGTCTATCTCCCTGACAGTACTGCTGGTTGTCATCTCGGTGGGCACTCTGGGGGTAAACACTACTTCGCTCGCAGCGCTGCTTGCCGCAGGAGGTATGGCTATCGGTATGGCACTCTCCGGCACCGTGCAGAATTTCTCCGGTGGTCTGATGATACTTGCCTTCAAACCATTCAAGGCCGGCGACCTAATTGAGGCACAAGGTACGCTCGGAACAGTGATCGAGGTGAATATAACGGCCACGAAAGTGCTCACGCCCGATAACCGCGTGGTGATCCTTCCGAATGGAGCGCTGTCTAACGGCGTAATCAATAATTTCAACGGACGCCCTTTGCGACGTATAGAATGGTCTGTAAGTGTTTCGTATGGAGTGGACGCCGAGAAGTGCAAGGAGGCAATTCTTGAGATTGTCAATTCCGACCCGCGTATTCTGAATAAAGATACAGATGTCGCCGAACTATACAAAACTCTTGATGTGTCGTCTTATCAGCTTTCTACCGTTAATTATCGGATGGACGCTATTCCTGATCCTTTTGTGGCTCTTAAGCAACTCAATGCAAACGATATCACGTTTGTTGTGCGTGCTTGGGTTGTCGGTAAGGATTATTGGGATGTGTTCTTTGTAATGCAAGAGCGGTTCTATACCGAATTGCCGAAGCAAGGCTTCACCTTCGCATATCCGCATGTGGATGTCACGATGTTAAATTAGAAATTACAAATTACAAATTGGAGATTCTCTTAGGCAAAACATTAACTGAACTGCAAGAGGTCGCGTTAAGCGTAGGATTGCAGAAGTTTGCGGGCAAGCAGCTCGCACAATGGCTCTATGTGCAGCGCGTTCGTTCAATTGATGAGATGACCAATATCTCGCTCAAAGGACGCGAAGCACTCAAAGCCCGCTATACCGTAGGACGGCATTCCCCTGTGCGTGAGGCTGTCAGTGTGGATGGTACAAGAAAGTACCTGTTTGAAATCGAAAATCACCAATTACCAATTACCAATGAGCAATCCCGTTTCATAGAAACGGTTTATATTCCTGAAGAAGACAGAGCTACGCTTTGCGTCTCTACGCAAGCGGGCTGTAAGATGGGTTGTCGCTTCTGTATGACCGGCACACTTGGTTTTCATGGTCAACTTCCTGCCTCAGAGATCCTCAACCAGATCTTCGAAATAGATCAATTAGCAATCACCAATCACCAATCATCAATCACCAATCTGGTCTATATGGGCGAAGGCGAACCGATGGATAATTTGGATCATGTCCTGCGGTCTCTTGAGATCATGACAGCCGAATACGGTTGCGCCTGGTCGCCTAAACGCATCACTGTCTCTACCGTTGGTATTCCGAATATGAAGCGTTTCTTGGATGAGAGTGAGTGTCATCTGGCGGTCTCGATGCATAACCCCTTTGCGATGGAACGTGCAGCCATCATGCCGGCTGAGAAGATGATGTCGATCACGGAAGTCGTGGCTCTGCTCAAGCAATACGATTGGTCTCATCAGCGACGCGTGAGCTTCGAGTATATCTGCTGGGCAGGACAGAACGATACGATTCGCCACGCGAAAGAACTGCTCCGTTTGCTGAAGGGACTGAACTGCCGCATCAACCTCATCCGTTTCCATGAAGGGGTAGAGGATATCAAGTCAGACCGTCATTTCCCGGGCTCGAATGAAAAGCAGATGGAGTTCTTACGCGACTATCTTACACAAAATGGCCTCACTACAACGATTCGTAAATCGCGTGGTGAGGACATCCTTGCGGCTTGCGGTATGCTCGTCAATTCCCTAAACTCTAAACTCTAAACCCTAAACCTTAAACCCTACAGCAATTTACTCAACTGCTCGTAGTACTTCGGTGATACGGGGACAGATTTGCTCTGTGCCACATCCAGTTCTGCTTGAATAAATCCTTCCTTGTCTCTACGCAGCACTTTCACGTGTTGCGGATTGACGAAATACGAACGCTGGCAGCGGATAATACCATGTTTCTCCATCAGTTCTTCAATACCTCGCATCGATTGACGCAGCGAGTATTCTTTTAACTTTTCTCCCTCCATGTAATGAATCGAGATGTAGTTCTCCTGTGCCTCCACGAAGAGAATCACATCGTGCGCTATCACCAGTTTTAAACGACCTGTGTTATCGGTAAAGCGAACTAAGTTCTCTTCGCTCACTTCCACTTCGTCCGGTCGGATGTGGGCGATCAGTAATGCAAAGAATGTGTAAGGATAGCATAAAATTGTGAAGGATAACACAAAGCATTTTCCTAATGCGGGGAAATAACCGTACGTGCCCCACGATAGTGCCATGAAAAGCGCTGCAAAAGCAGAGAAGACCGTGATCTCGAGCAATGACCATAGAACGTACTGCCACCACGACAACGATATATGCTTTCTCAGCGAACTCATCGTAATGCGTGATGCACATAGTACACCTATGAGTATACAGGTCAATATCAATACATTGAAGATATCATTCGCATTACCCCCGCTCAAAAAGCGGTTCATCCATTGACTTTCGTAAATCAGAATAAATCCTAAGTAGAATGCCGGAACTCCTATTACATGGAGTAATAGGGACGGTATGGATAAGAGAGATTTAGGAGTTTTAGCCATAATTTTAGTCCCTTTTTCTGGTGTGACGAATTTTTATTTTGCCGAATTTCGTCACACTATTTGCGTTTTAGTCATCATTTTGCCTATTTTAGTCACATTTTTTCGTCACTAATCACAATTAGTTGTGAAGGTGATGAAATAGCAGTAATTTTGCAGCGTCAAACGAAAAAATATTGTATAATCTATTTAAAAATTACGTATATGAAAACTGTAAAACGAATTGGATTTGACCTTTTGGTCGTTCTCTATTGCCTACAGTTGCCTGCTGTAATTGCTTTTTTAGTGTATAATCTTTAATTTATTCTATATAGTTATGGACAAGACCATTCTTATTATTCCGGAAAACGGATTACAATTTGACTGGAAAGCTATTGCTGCTAATCCGAGTGCTCAACATGAACCGAAGATCGACATCAATGCCTATAAAGCTATATATATAAATAGGATTGCGCAAGCGCGCGCACGTGGTTATGAACCGGTGTTGGTTAGTCTTCCCATCATGGATGAGAACCGTTACTTTACCTATGTTACCCGCGGCATGACCATGCAGCAACGTATTAATGTGCTCGCTTGGCTTGGCGGCAGCACGGAGCGCCTTCGTAACATTCAAGCGATGTACAATCTGGCGCTGTTCCGTTTAGCCGCTGTGCAATGTGTTCATATCTTGGATATCACCAGCCCGATGCTGGCTAATCCGCGTTACCAGGAACTCCTTCAACTCGATGGCATCTCGCTTTCCAAACAAGGAGAAGAACTCGTTAACGACGTATGTTCTTCTTCGCGTTTTCTCGCGCCATACGTTGTTGCTCCTGCTGCATCTTCTCTAGACGCTGCATAAAACCTGATTTCGGTTTTCCTGCCCGTTTCTTTTTGTTCGCTTCTATCTCGGCGAGCATCTTTTTGTCGTCCAATGCCCAACGGAAGATCATCGTCTGGATGATGGTGATGAAGAGCGATACGAGGTAATAGAAGCTCAGTCCGGCTGCGTAGTCGTTGAAGATAAAGAGGAACATCAACGGCATCGCATACATCATATATTTCATGAACTTCATATTCGGGTCTGTAGCCTGAGACTGCATCGTGATGAAGGTGTAGCCGAAGTTGGCAATTGTCATCAACAAGCAGAACAAGGACAGGTGATCGCCTAAGAGCGGGATATTTGTGCCCCAATGGAAGACGGCATCGTAGGTCGAGAGGTCATCCGCCCAGAACAGACTCTTACCACGTAACTCAATAGCGGTCGGCAAGAACCAGAACATAGCCATCAATACCGGGAACTGGAACAGCATCGGTAAGCAACCGCTCATCGGACTCACGCCGGCCTGTTGATACAACTGCATCGTAGCCTGCTGACGCTCCTGCATCTTTTCTGCCGGATATTTCTCATTGATCGCATCAATCTGCGGCTTCAACGCGCGCATCTTCGCGCTCGATTTATAGGATACGAAGACGAACGGCAGGATGATGAGCTTGATCACCAAGGTCATCAACAGGATCACCCAACCGATATGCAAACCCCAACTGGTGAACAAATCGAACATCGGAATGACCAAGATGATGTTGATCCAGCTGACGATCTTCCATCCCAGCGGCACTAAACTCTTCAAATGCAACTGCTCCGCTTTTTCTACACCTTCGTCGTATGACTTAAGGGTGTTGTAGTGGTTCGGACCCATGTAGAATCGGAAACCGGTTGTATTCGTGCCCGTGATATCAAACGGAACTTGGGTGCTGGTAGAGTATTGCTTTACAAAACCCGAACTGCTGGGTAAAGGACGCGAATAGAAATTAGCGGAATTGAAGGATTCGTCAGCGATAAAGACGGTTGAGAAGAACTGGTCTTTGTAACCAATCCATTTGATGTTGGCGTTCTCTTTCTCGTGATCTTCTTTGCTCTCGCTCAACTTCTCGATGTCTCCGCCTACCAGCATGTATTGCAACTGCGCATAACGCTCCTCGAACTTACGTCCTTGCTCATGTTGGGGTACGACTTGACTCCACTCTACATCTAACGAACGTATGTTCTGTGCTAACTCCGTCTGCAGTTGGTGAGGTGCGATGATGAAGGAAACCATATAGTTGTCCGACAACTCATAGATGAAATCCAACCATGCCTCTTCGTTATTCGTCTTCAAGCGCATCACTACGCGGTTGCTATCTACGGCAACGGGTGTGAAGTATAGGTTAGAGGTCTGTAGAATACGGTCGTTGATAGTACGAAGCGTGAAATCCAGTTTCGATTCCCCTTCTCCGAACAGACGCAGCGGGTTGATACTGTCACCTGACGCTTTGTACTCCGGTAACTCGGCGCGTTTGATCTCGCCGCCCAGGGTCGATATCGTCAGACGCACCTTACCGTTGTCTAAAACGACATGCTCTTCTTCGCCCTGCGCTGCTACGGCAAAAGGACCATACGCCTCTTGCAAACGATTTGTAACTTCTGTTTCTGTTAACTCTTCCGGTTCTGCTACCGCTTGTTGGGCTTGTTGCGTCAGTTCTGCAGTCTTCATCTGCGCTTTGCGCTCTTCCATCCGTACCGCTTGAATCGAGTCTTGCTGGCGTTGACGCTCAGCTAACTCCGCTTTCGACGGACGGTTCAGCATCGAAAAGCCCACAATAATTCCGGCTATCAAAAGAAAGCCAATCCACGTGTTTTTATCCATTCAATATGTTGTTTTTGTTTATTTCTTCTTCATTCTACCGAACATCAGTCCTACATACAGACGCGGACCGCTCGGAGTCATAAAATTGCTCCATTTGACATCCTGGGATAATTTACTACCCGTTTTGCCGAATGGAAGCATATAATCAATGCGAATAAGTAGCGCTATGTGGTTTCCGAAATCTATTTCCAACCCCACATAAGGGTCCATGTAGAAGAACGGCGTCTTGGCATAAGACGCATTATAATTAGTGGTGTCTCCCGTAGCTGTTTCTACGGGGGTGTAGCCTAACGAATCCGTAGGAACAAAGAGACGTTTCATAGTACCTCCTCCTACAGAAAGTCCGATCATCGGACGTACTTTTCCCCAATCGGTATAGAAATCGCATAGCGCTCCTCCCCAACCGGTGCGGACATTCGAACCCGTACCTGTCAGTGGCATCGTGCTCACGTGACCCTCTCCTCCTAAGTGAATATGGTCAAGGAAATGAATACGCAACTGTCCGCCGAAACCATACGCAAAACCGGACTTTGGCAAGCCTTTCACGTAGTCGTAACTACCCAAACCGGTGTTACTGAACACCTTCGTCGGATCGTCGGCGAAGAGGTATCCGGCATGCAGCATCATACCACCTGATATGCCGGTGAACACCTTGCCTGCATTACTCTTTTTCTCTTTCTTGGGGGCTTCTGTCTCAGCACTCTCCTGCTCCTGGGCAAACATACCCAGGGGCAGAAGGGCTAAAACGAGAATCAATAATTGTTTTCTCATTCTTGTGCAATAATATCAAATGCGACATCCATCATATTCGTGAACGAATTCTGACGTTGCTCAGCCGTAGTAGCCTCACCGGTCAAAATATGATCACTTACGGTGCAGATGACCAACGCGCGTTTACCTGCGCGAGCGGCATTCATGTAGAG